>OHZJ01000785.1_pt1 | contig 13311 bp, 7 predicted proteins | sample 1580411 | NCBI WGS metagenome assembly OHZJ01 (sample SAMEA3882519, study PRJEB24775) | human gut metagenome | biome: human-associated habitat; feature: intestine environment; material: feces | place: Netherlands | collected 2009/2010 | reverse complement strand
CGGAAGCACCGAACCGTCCACCTGGCCGCAGATTCCCTTGATACAGCGTCCGCCTACCTCGTCTTTGCCGGCAACCATGATGTCGCAGGTGGATGTTCCCATGATACGTGTCAGTATCCCCGGGGCGACGGATGCGCCTACGGCTCCCATATGGGCGTCCAGCGCCCCCACAGCCACGGCGATTCCTTGGGGAAGTCCAAGCCTGTCTGCCCACTCGGGTGTCAGTTCCCCTGCCTTGGTGTCGCTGGTGTGGGTTTCTGTGAACAGATGGGGGAGCATTTCCTTCAAGGCCGGATTAAGTTCTTCGAGAACTTCGCCGGAAGGAAGACCCCAACAATAGTTAAGAAGTATCTCTTAAGTTGACTTTAAAAGATTGTTTTGAGATTTTATACTATGACAAGTTGTATATATATATAAAATGAGAACAGTAGAAATAGAGTATCTATTTTCTGCTGCTCTCATTAGAGTAATAAGCTATTTAGTAAGTTTTGTAATTTATCCTTTTCTTATTTTTATCCACCTTTTGATATGAAAAAATTCCGAATTTATTTTAATAATGAATGTTTTTTCATAACTTTGCGTCAATCCAACAATCCAAACTCAACTAATTAACGCTCATTGCTCTATTTTACAGTTTGCTATTTATTGATTGTAGGGATTCTGCCAATTAGGAAACGTAAACTAATATTATTAACTTAACAATGAAAAAAACAATTATCCAACACTTTAGGGTTATTGCTTTGTGTGCCCTTTCTTTATCTGTGCTTTCGCCATTGGCATCTGCGCAGAAGTTTGAGGTGACAGAAGTGAAGCAAATTCCGGTAAGCGTAGAGGCTTATCACCCTGTGTTCGTTCCTGGCGATAACCAATTGCTCGTCAGCGAAGAAGATTATTATGGTTTAGGAGTGATCAATCTTAAAGACAACTCTTACAAATTCCTTGTGGAAGGGCGTGGAGCTGGTTACATGCCAGCTATCACAGCCGATGGCACATCGGTGGTGTGCCGTGACATCAACGAGGAAACCATGGCCCTTTCACTCAAAAATGTGAATCTCCAGACTGGCGCAGTAAGTGCTATTGCCGACAATCTCGACCACTTCAACCGCATCAACATTAATGCCGACGAGGTGGAAATGGGCATCGAAGGCGCAAAAGTGAACCGACGCGGTGTGAAACGCCAAGCCGCCAACAACATCTTCGTGACCGAGGAAGACCTCAAAGTGGTGGTTTACAACAATGGTGTGCGCACAGTGGTTGACCCTCTCTCAACTCCCGAACGCGATGTTAACTACTGTTGGAGCAGCCTTTCGCCCGACAAGCAACATTTGATGTTTGTGGCTGGCAACGATGCGTATGTGAGCAACCTCGACGGCTCGGGCTTGGTGAATCTTGGTCGACTGCACGCACCTGTGTGGCGCGACAACGAGTTTGTGGTGGGTATGGAAGACAAAGACGACGGCAACCGCTTCATCGCTTCCGAAATCGTGATTGTGGGCATCGACGGCAACAATCGCCAGCAACTCTCCACCACATCAAGCGAGATTAAGATGTTCCCCTCAGTGAATGCAGATGGTACAAAAGTGGCTTACCACAGCACCGAGGGAAAGATTTATTTGATGACCATTAAAGAGAAGTAAGCCATGAGAAAGAGATTTTTTGCATCATTCATTGCCATAGTCGCATTGGCTATCACAGCAAGTGGCTACAGCAATTCAAGCAAGTGCTATATCAACCCTGGTCACGGCGGACACGATAGCGACGACCGCCCCACCGACCTCCCCACAGAATTAGGTTTCACAGGCAGTCAGCGCTTCTACGAGAGCGACGGAACGCTCGCCCGTGGTAAGTTTCTTAGCGCATTCTTGGAAAATGTGGGCGTATCCACCAAGATGTCGCGTACCACCAACTACAGTAGCGACGACTTGAACTTGAGTACCATCGCCGCTCAATCAAACAGTTACGGCGGCTACTTCATTTCGCTCCACTCCAACGGCGCCAACAACAGTGCCAACTATGTGATTTCGGAGTATTGCGGTACCCGCTCTTCAAATTCAACTGAAAAAGTTTCGGGTTCAAAGAAGTTTGCCTATACCGCTGCTGTTCAGCACGACAAAAATAGGTTGACCGATGTGACATACAGCACACCCCGCGCCATCAACGACTATGCGTTCAACGGCTGGAACCTTGGTGTGCTGCGCACCAACACCCAGGTGGGCTACCTTGTGGAATCGTGGTTCCACGACTACCGTCCCGAAACCCTGCGTATGAAGGGCGACGCCTACAACCGCTACCTCGCTTGGCAACTTGCCCGTGCCTACATGGAATATCCAAAAGGCAATGCCAGCGGCATCAAGGGCTGCGTGGTGGGCGATATTCGCAACACCAGCAAAGGTTGTGGTTACAGCAAATACACCCACCGCAACCGCGACAGTTATCTGGCTGTGAACGGCGCAAAGGTGGAACTGATCAACTCCAGCGGCACAGTGGTGCAAACCATGACCACCGACAACTGGCACAATGGCGTGTACGCATTCTTTGATGTGGCTGCCGGATCCTACACCGTGCGTGTGAGCAAAAGTGGCTACAAAACACAGACTGCAAGCGTGAGCGTGAGCAATGGTAACTCTTCTCTCAAGCGTTTCAACCTTGTGGAAGGTCAGAACACCGGCATCACCACATCACCAGTGAGCGTGGCACACGGCACCGTGTACATCGGCTCGCAAAGCACCAAAACCGTGAACGTGACCACCACTGGCTTCAGCACCGACGTGAGCGTGAGCGTGAGCGGCGCAGGCTTCACCGTGAACACTTCCACATTGAAGGCTGGCAACAGCAGTTTCACGGTCACATTCAAGCCTACCAAGACTGGTTACCACACTGGAATCGTAACCCTCAAGTCGGGTTCGTTCAGTGCCACCGTCACTCTGAGTGGCGAAGGCAAGAACCCACCTCTCACATTCACCGAAGGCTGGAACTTCAGCGAAAAGAGCGGCAAGAAAAACTCGCAATGGCTTAGTACATACAGCAAGGCGCGCAATATGGACTTCGGCGCAGGTAAACTCTATGTGGTGAATGCCGAAGATGGAAAAATCGCTGTGGTGAATGCTCAAACTGGCGAATTTATCAAAGACCTCGACATGACAGGCGTGAGCGGCGGCGCTCTCAAGGTAATCGATGTGAAATACTTCGACGGCAAGATTGTGGCATGTAACCTTGCCTCAAACGCTAACGACAACAGCAAAACGCTTAAAGTGTATGTTTGGGACAACGACGACGCAAAGCCTCGAGTATTGCTCAACACCACCAAATACGACGGCAAGGCGCGCATTGGCGACTGCATCGGCCTGAACGGCAATCTCACCAATGGCTACATCTTCTTCGCAGCGGGCAGTGCATCGGAACAGACCGAAGTAATCTGCTACAACATCGTAAATGGCACATGCAGTGGCGAACCTGGCGCTTTGACTCCTCTGAAAGAAGACGGCGACAATGGCGAACCTGTGAAACTCGGTCTTTCGCCCCGTGTGATACCAGAATCGCCTTTCAACTTCTGGGCTGTAGGCCAGCAGTATTACCCCACCAGTTTCAAGTATGGCAAGGTGTATTGCTCAATGAACCCCGCTGCACTCGGCAAGGTAGTGCATGGCAACGCTTTTGGCGCATTTGAATATCGTGGCACCACTTACGGAGTAGCCACCACCTATCAGAATGCCACTGGTGCCGAAACACTCACCCTCGGTAGAGCCGTGCTGGCCGACATCACCAACGGCTGGGCACAATGCGAGGCACTCGGCAGTTATCCAGCAGCCGGCATGGGTACCACACGCAACACCTCAATGTCGACCAGCGTGGCAACCCGCGTCAATGGCTCCGATGGTGTGGAAATGTGGGTGCTTATCCACAATCAGGGTATTGCTTACTATAAATACGGTAAAGTGCCAACCTACGACATCACCCCCGACACCACCACACGCGTAATGGTTTCCGAATCGAAAGTTGACATGGGCGCTATCGACTGGCAAACCACCAAGTCGCGCACCATCACCGTGACTGGCAACAACCTCAAGGGCGACATCAAACTCGCACTCTCTGGCGCAAACGCCTCACTGTTCTCGCTCAGCACCACCACTATTTCACAGTCGGCCGGTTCGGGCTATGTGACGATCAAATATGCTCCCGATGCAGTGGCTTCACACTCTGCCACACTCACCATCACCAGCCCTGGCATTGCCAAGATTGTAGTGCCTATCACTGGTTCGATGAAGGAAGAGCCTTCAGTGAAAGGCAACTTCCAGCGATTGGGCGGCTTGTGGTACTACCACATTCCTGCTGGCGGTACTCACGAAGCAGAAAACCTGGTGGTTCTCAACAACTGCTCCGAACAGCACGGACGCGCCATCGCCGACCCTGTGCTTGTGCGCTACCTCGTGGAACGCGGACAGGTTTGGTTCTGGGACTACACCACCCAAAAGACCAATGGCAGGGTGACGACAGCCAACATCGGATCTGACGGATATGTGGTGTGCCCAGCCAACTGCTACGCAATGCTCTTCCAAAACTCTGTTGAAAACGAGACTGAAGGTTCGGGCTACGACAATGCCGACAACAATATCATTGACTTCAGCAACATTGGCACTTACGGCACCGACACCGGCTCATCGTTCACTGGCGTAACCGACCTCAGAGGTCTCGGCTACTTCAAGAACATTGCCACTCTGAATCTCTCGCGCGCTAAATATGCCAACTATGCTTCATGCTCGAAACTCACCTCGGTTGACCTTTCGCAAAACACCAAACTCACCAACGTGAATTTGGCATACAACAGCCTCACGAGCATCGACCTCTCTGCCAACACCGCACTCACAAGCGTGAATGTGGAGGGCAACGGTATCACCGTCAAGCCTCTTGAAACCATAGTGGGCGGCAACAAGACCTACTATTTGCCAATGAAGCAAATTGCCGGCATCATCGGTAACGGATTCAATGTGGCGGCTATGCAAACCGGCTCTCTCAAAGGCGGAGAACTCACCACCATCAATGGCGAATCGGCTATCAAATTTGTGGATGATGTGATTTACTACGACTACAACAACGGCTACAAAGGCACAGCGGTGAGCAAAACGTCGAAGTTCTTCCTCCGTGGCAAGGCATCTGAATCCTCAAAGAAGGGCGATGTGAACATGGACGGCTTTGTGGACGTGAACGACGTCACCACCCTCATCTCCAAGATTCTCGGACAAAATCCAAGTCCATTCAACGAAGCGGCAGGCGACATCGACGGTAACGGCACACACGATGTGAACGACGTTACAAGTATTATCGGCCTCATCGTCACCGAATAGCACTCAAGCATCAACCCTAATACACCAATATAGGCTGCCCCCACCCAGGAGCAGCCTATATTATTTTCACCCCCAGTATATTTCCACTGAACCGAAATTAGAGGTTAGTTAGAAATTAGAATTTGGAAATTTGTTTCTTGGGGATTTGGAAATCTGTAAGTATTATCCCTAATTTTGTATGAATAATTTATGTGAATCGTATAACTTTGCACTGGAATTTAGACAAAATCATACGCTGATGAAACTGTTGATAAAAAACATGGTTTGCCCTCGTTGTATCGCGGCAGTGAAGGAAGTTCTTTCTTCGGAAGGTTTGGCTGTGAAGTCGATTAGTTTGGGCGACGCTGAGGTGGAGGAAGATTTGTCCAGCGATCAATGCCGCTCTGTGGCTGAAAAATTGCAGGGCATGGGCTTTGAGTTGCTCGACGACCCTCGGTCGCAACTGGTGGAACGCATACGCATTGCCGTGCAGCAATGGGTGAGGATGGAAAAGGAAAAGGAGCGACCCAAGATATCGGACTTTCTCTCGCGCCAGTTAAATAAAGACTACAGCACCTTGAGCAAACTCTTTTCCGAGGTGCGGGGCGTGACCATAGAGCGGTTTGCCATCGTTCATCGCATAGAATACGCCAAGGAGCTGCTCTGCTACAGTCAACTTGCCACAAGCGAAATTGCTTACACGCTCGGATATAGTTCGCCGGCACACCTATCTTCGAAGTTCAAGCAAGTGACCGGCATGACACCCAAGGAGTTTCGGGCGATGGGGCAGCATGATAGAGTCAGTTTAGATGCGTTGTAAATATCCACAAGCCCTAATGACCGATTAGGGGTAAACGCAATAACCAAATTAGTTAGCAAGTATATAATATGAGAAAAACATTTTTAGGAGCCTTGGGATTTCTGTTGGTGTCGGCACAAACGTTTTGTGAAGGGCACAAAGAAAATCGACACCTCGGTTGACGAGTAGAAAGTAACCATCGTTTACGGCTAACAGCCATTAGCACATTCGCTAATTTTTAGTGCTTTCGATATTTCACGTCCGCCTATAATTGTAATATTATATTGAATATCAATTATTTGGCGCGGACGCGAAGTATCGCGTCCCTACCATGCAAAATCGTTTTGGGAGATTTGATTCAGCTTTTTTCCAAGAAATCATTTTATCATCAGGGGTTTTTCGCCGTGAAACGGCGAGCGGTTTTTATCCTTGGGGCAAAGTGGATAGCCCTCGTAAGAGGGTGGCGGAGGGATTGTGTGGTTGGCGGCATGGAAACTCGTTTCCAATGACGCAAAGCGCACAGTCCCTCCGCCAAATGCGAAGCATTCCACGTTGCCCCAAGGCTGTTTTTTTATGTTTTTGTTTTTGATTCCATTCACGATTCGGCAACATTGCATAATCTATCCCCAGAAATTTTCCACTGAGCCGCCCATTGACTAAAAAAAACTCATAGACCTGTAGTCTCGTTGACTTGTTGACCCGTTGACTTGTAGACTCGTAGACTTTTATTCTTCCGAGGGGGTGAGTGGAGAGAGGGTGTCCATCACTTTGTTGACGATGGGAGCGTAGGAGTTGGCGAAATGGGTTGGATAGGTGGCGAGCACGGTGGCGAATGCGCCGTCCACTTCCACCACTTTGCGGCAGTAGGTGTTGCCGTGGTTGTCGTTGCCGCAAATCTTATACCAGTTGTCGGCTTGCGTTTGCAGGGTGTCGGTCTTGCTCTTTGCCGCAGCAAAGGCTTTCTTGATGTCGGCGTTGCCCAATTCGTCGTATTCGCCATAGACGGTGATTACCAACTCATTGTTGGAGAAAACGCGGCCGTCGCCATTGGCTGGAGCCTCGCCCTTGTCGAGAAACGAAGGGTATTCGCAATGGAATGCGAAGCGTGGGTTCACATATTCCACGAAATAAAAATCGTCGGGAACCTTTGAGCCGACGTTCACTTCCAGCAAAGTGGTGTCGACTGTCTCGGTGGACTGTTCGGAGTTTGTTTCTTGTTTTCCGCCTTGGCACGCAGCCATTATGCCGAGTAGCATCAGCGGAGCGATAAATTTCAGTTTCATAATTTTGAAAATGAAGGGGCGCAAAACACTTACGCCCCTATATTATATAATTGTTTGGATTAATGCACGAATGCCACGTTGTCAACCCAGAGGGTCATGCCCACGGTGCCTGTGTAGGCGGTGCCGCAGCCGCTTGAGAGCATCACCAGCACATGGGTTGGCTTAGTGCCTACTGGCGCCCATTTTTCTTCAATCACGGGTTTCATTTTGCCCTTGGAATTGCGTGCGTAGTAGCTCTTTTCCTTTGGAATCAAGTCCATGAACGACTTGTAGCCAGCATGATGACGAATGTCGCCATACCAGATGGGAATGCGGTGCTTGTTCACCCAGCCCATAGTGGTCTTGCCGAAACGCTCACGTCCGGTGCCCACACGCTCTGCGTGGATGTTGCCCTTAGCATCTTCCCAACGGCGCTGGAGCAGCACAAACACTTCCGCATTGTCGCGGCCGCTGAGTTTCTTTTTACTGCCGAAACCGCTTGAATAGATAGGTGCGCCAGCAGGTGCCACAAGGCGGTAGTCGAATTGGAGGAATTTAGGGGTGTGGGTGTAAGGCACGCCCATCTCCATTTTGCTGTAAGGGTTCTTGGTGCTGCTCACTGGTTCCACCATCTTGCCCAAGAAGATGGTGCCCGACACCAGCACGTCCATGTTGATGATGCCCACAGCCTTCACATGTTCAAGAAGGGTGGTGAGTTTAGCGCAACGGCCAGCGCCGTGCTTGTCGGGGAAAACGGCGTTGCTCGTTTTCACCACGCCCATCACTTTTGCCATCACATTGCTGGTGGCCCATTGCGAGCCGCCCATATTGTGGTAAGCCTTGGCTCCGTTGATGGTGGCGTTGGGCGCAATTTCATACACCTTTTTAGTCTCGCCGCCAATCACGCCCGATTCCTTAATCACGCGAGTGACCCAGTTTTCAAAATTGCCAAACTTGATTGGCTCCACTTTTTCTGCTTTCACACCGAAAGCCAAAAAGGCTGTCAGTGCCATAATAAGTGTGAACTTTTTCATTGTCTTTGTAAAGTTTAGTCTGTAATGTTATAATAATGTTGTTGTTTTTCTTATGTTTCTGTCGCTATTCGCCACGAGCCGCCTTGCTCAGCAGGTGGTGGCCGATTTTGCAGTAGATGCACTTGCGCGCGTCGCAGTATTCACGCTTCAGCTGCACCAATGCCTGCGAGGTGAGCGCGTCGGGGCAGTCGATGCCGTAAGCCACGAAGTGCGACACGATGGAGTTGCTCTCAGCCCGCAAATCCTCCAGCAGTTTGATGGCCTTGTCGGTCATCTCGTAGTTGCCCGTGAGTTCGCCGTAGGCGTAGAGCAGCGGAGCCACCGTGTTGATAAGAATGATGTCGATAGAGCTGCGGCTCAAAGTGGCGGTGGCGCGCTCGTTGGGCTTGCCAAAGGTGTAGTGCTTGGTCCAATAGCCGCTCAACTCCACCTCAAAGAGTGCGCGCATCTCCTTTTCGCCCTCGGCCTCAAGAATGCGGTTCATCATTCTGAATCCGCCCTCGATAAACTGCGCCAGCATGGCGATGCGCCGATAGGGGAAATTCTGCGGACGAATGCGGAACAGTTTCCACGATTCCTTCTCCATAGGGGTGAGTTGGAATTTGTTGGAGAGGAAGGCGTATTCGGTGCAGAGTTGGTTGTAGTAGCTGTCCATTCCCGGCTTTTGGGCATCGAGCATACCAGCCTGGCCGAAAAGCAGTGCCTCGATTTGCAGCACCGAATCGCTGTGCTTGCCAAGCAGGCGAAGCGGAGTGCGACGAGCCAGCCGCTCAAACGCGTCGTTGTTGATGCCGAAACCGAAGTTGCGGGCGAGTGTCACATAGCACACATCCTCCCAACTGCCGTTGAAGCTGTCGAGCAACTGGTGAATGCGTTCCACTTTTCCGTGCAGTCGCTCAAACGCCAAGCCCTCCACCCATTCCACGATGGTGAGGTGTGGCACCTGCTTGATTTTTGTGGCGCAAGGCACCTCGATGGTGGCACCCACGAGCGAAGCGTAGTCGGCATTGAACTGTGGCGACACCTCCAGCACCAGCTGCGGAATCAACTCGCCATTGGTGCGACGCACAGGCGCATCGTCCTTCGCCACCACATGCAGAATCACGCTATCGTAAGCCTTGTCGCTGTCGTGGTGATGACGCTTCCAGTCGGTGGCGCGGTAGTGCATTTCCACGTTGCCCACCCACATGTGGCCGTCGATTTCAATTTTCGCGTTGAAGAAATCGGGGCCAGCGTCGGTGTTGAGCAGTCCGGGATCCACCACCCTCACCTTTTTCCCGGTGTTGGTGACCATATCCTCCGACCGCCACAGGCGATGCTTCCACACATATTGCATTAATTTCTCCATCGAAAAAACTGCTATTAAATTGCGAAGTTACAGAAATTTTGCTAAAAGTGCACGCCTTATCCACCAATTATGTTTTTTTGACCACCTTTACCGCCATTTTTCCTTATCCACCCACCTCGCGTTGGCGTGCCTCAAACCTCTTCCAACGCCGATGCGCGCTCAAATGCCGGGCTCCAGCGCAATCTTCACGCTAACTCGTTCCAACTCAGAAGAATTTGCTGTTTTTTGATTTTTTATGAATTTGAGTCATTTTTTTGTTAAATATACTGGTGGTTAAGGAAATAATGCCTAACTTTGTGCGTAGCTTTGGCCATACCATTACTACTTCACGACAATTCGGATATATAAATAACTCTTTAAACAATCTTCGTTATGAGAAAAATTTTTACATTATTAATCGTGGCTATATTAGCCACCGCCACCTCCTGGGCAGCAGAGGTGACAAAGACTTACACTTTCACAGATAAGTCGTGGTCAGCTACCGATGAAAGTGGCAATCCTGCCAATTGGAAGGGTTCTGAAGATGGAAATCAATTTAATGTTTCTCAATCACCTATTGGCGTTCAGGTTTTAACTACTTCAGGGTTAACCGTGACTTCCCCTATTACTTTTTCTAATGTTAAAGAGGTTACAGTAAATTACAGCTCGACAAAAAAAGCAGTGGGTTCAATTAGTGTGAAAGTTGGAAACACTGATTTTGGGACAAAAAACGTCAACAAGAGTCAGTCCAAAGTTGATTTTGTATTTACTGGATCTGGAAGCGGAAATGTTATAATCACCAACAAGTGTACGACGAACTCTTTCGCATTGGTTTCTGTCAAAGTAGTTTATGATGAAAGTTCAGAACCACAAAAAACTGTGAAATCACTTGCAATCACTGGCGAACCTACCAACAAAGAATATTATGTGGGTGATGCTTTCAGCACAGATGGTTTGAAGGTAAACGCCACTTACGATGACGACACCCAAGAAGATGTTACCGCTAAAGCCACTTGGACACACTCTCCTGCTACATTCACTGAAGCTGGTGCAGTTTCAGTAACCGCTACTGCCACTTATGGCGGCGTGAGCGCAGAAACTACTTGTCCTGTAACTGTTAAGACTATTGCCAACACTAAAGAAGGTGCTTACACCGTAGAACAAGCAATTTCTTTGATTGATGCTGGTAAAGGTCTCGCAACTCCTGTGTATGTAAAGGGTGTTGTGAGCAAGATTGTCACTCCATACAGCACACAATACAAAAACATCACTTTCAATGTGTCGGACGATGGAGCAACCACTACTCCACAATTCCAGTTCTTCCGTAACCAAAAAGATGCAGAAAACACTTATGGCGAAGACCCAAAGATCGAGGTTGGTGCTACTGTGATTGGCTATGGCATTTTGAAAAAATACAATAAAACCTACGAATTTGACGAAGGCAACTACCTTGTAGAATACAAAGCACCTTTTGTCCCAACATACACCTACACTTGGATGGTGAACGGTGCTGAAGTGAAGAAATCAGTTCTTAAAGCAGGTGCTGCTGTTGAAGCTCCTGCAAATCCTGAAAACATCGACGGCAAGGTGTTTACTGGTTGGGTGACCACTGCTACCGTAGATGCGAATAAAAAACCTGAATATGCAACTATCGACGCTACTGCAAAAGCCAACACTACATATTACGCAGTGTTTGCAACCCTTAAGCAAGGCGCAGGCGAAAAATGGGTAAAGACAGACGCTTCTGAAATCACCGAAGGTGTATATGCACTGATTACCAAAGATGGCAAAGCCTTCAATGGTACAATCATAGATGCATCTGGTTCAGCAGTAGTTAAAGGAAATGGTGAGTCTACGACAGATGCATTCATTTTTGATAGCAACAATGAAGCTACTTCTGCCCCTGAAGGTACTTGCGAGCTGACATTTGTGAAAAGCGGAGAAGGCTTTAAAATGCTTAATGCAGATAAAACCCAGTGCTTGTATTCGTATCAGAATGCAAAAGAAAGCCTCAGCTGGAAAGCCGCAGAGAAAGAGAAAAGTTACTGGCTTTTCTATGACGACAATTGGACTTATAAACAAAGTGCCACTACATATACTTATCTGAGAGTCTATAATTCTACATTCCGCACTTATACAGGAAAGACCAATCAATCTTTGTATTTCGCTCAAAAGGTGGCAGGTGCTGGCTATGCCGACTTTACTACTATCGTTAAAGCTGCTGAAGTGACCACTTTGGCTAACTTGGCAGTGAATGGCGCAGAAGGTGCCGCTTACCAAGTGAAGGATAAAATGGTGGTGGCTAAAAAGTTCCAAGCTGGCAATAAGAACTACATCGTGGTGAAGGACGCTGCTCAGGCTGTGAGAAACCTCAGCGCTCCAACCGCCGACGACAAGTTCTTCAACATCAACGGCAACAAGCAAGAGGAATACGCTCAAAACAACTGGATGCTCGTAAGTCTGCCAGTCGAACTCTACAACCAAGTGAACGAGGAGAACACCGTCACCTCAATCACTGGTAGCCTTACTGAAAAGTTCAACGTGGCTATGGAAGCAACCAATGTGGTGTTTGAAAACGCTACTAACAACTTTGCTCCTAACACCTACTGCCCAATCAACTTCATGGGCGAAAGTAGCGTGAAGGGTAACAACTCAGCGTACACCAGCAGTTACTACTTCGCTACTCCAAAGGCTAACGAATACGCAAAGGTGGTTTGGGCAGTTTACAACGGCGGTGCATTCTACCTCCCAAGTAATAATGGTTCTATCAACGTACAAGAATTCAAGGCTGCCTTCAACGTTGACTATTCATTGAACTCTGTAGATAATCCTGAATTGACTTCTGGCAACGTGTACTCATTTGAAGCACTTGTGAAAGAAGTGGCAGTGCCTACAACTGATGCAAAATCTGCTCCACGCAAAACTGCATACGACTCAACCGTAGCCCCAAGCACCAAATTTGTGGTATATCCACTCGACTTGGACGCTAACAAGGTTGCTACTGGCGTTAACGATGTGAACAGCGCTAAGGAAGTGAAGGGCGTAAGTTACTTCAACATGATGGGTGTGGAATCGGCTCAACCATTCGATGGCGTAAACATCATGGTGACCACCTACACCGACGGCACCCAAAGCGCTGCAAAAGTGCTCCGCTAATTCCCCACGCCTCGCATGCGTTTGAGGATTGTGGCTGTGGCTCACACAGAACTGTGGTTGTGGCTCACACAGATCCCACAGATCTCACAGGATTGCTTTAGTGGGTGTTAAATCCCACTCTCAACTGAACTGCTTGCGAGTGCGCTACAAAATAATCAAGCACCTATTGGACAAAAATCCAATAGGTGCTATTTTTTTGCCCCAAGGAAAAAAACCGCTCGCCGTTTCACGGCGAAAAAACCCTAATGATAAAATGATTTCTTGAAAAGAGGTTGTATCAATCTCCCAAAACGATTTTGCATGGTAGGGACGCGATACTTCGCGTCCGCGACAAATAACTGATATTCAATATGGTATTACAATTATGGGCGGACGTGAAGTATCACGTCCCTACCGGGTTTGGTTTTTCGCC
>OHZJ01000750.1_pt1 | contig 13813 bp, 15 predicted proteins | sample 1580411 | NCBI WGS metagenome assembly OHZJ01 (sample SAMEA3882519, study PRJEB24775) | human gut metagenome | biome: human-associated habitat; feature: intestine environment; material: feces | place: Netherlands | collected 2009/2010 | reverse complement strand
TCTTGTATAACAAGGGATGCAGCCATGTACACCGATTTTACGCATGTTCATTTCCCCAATTGCTTTAAATCATAATTCTATATGTACTCTTGTGTTGACAAAATGTAATGGGTACATTACAATGAAAGTAATCAGTACATTACATTTAGGAGAGGAGCGATAACTTTGATATGGAACAGAATTAAAGTTTTACGTGCTGAAAGGGACTGGACACAAGCAGATTTAGCTGAAAAAGTTGGAATTTCACGACAAGCAGTTATATCAATAGAAAAATATAAATATACTCCGTCATTAGAATTGGCATTTAAAATTGCAGAAGTATTTGGTGTTTCTATTGATGAAGTTTTCGAGCATAGGGAGGACAAATAGTATGAATGAGCAAATTATTATCTTGATTTTTCTTGTTTTAGCATTAGGAGCAACGTTGTGGCTTTATATATTGAAAGCAAAAAAGCAAGTTGAATATAAGGGTGATGAACGCTGGTTGACGATACAGCTAAAAGCAAATCGGTCTGCTAATATAGCAAATTGGACATTGATTATATTATTAGCGATTGCAACATCAGTACCATTATTTATAGATATTCAAATTATGTTTACACTTGACCGAGTAATTCTTTTTGGAGAACTTTTTATTGGTTTGCGTAATTTGCTTGAATTGATTGCAATTATGTATTTTGATAAACAGTTATAAATCATTAGGAAAATATGATAATTTTATACACCTATACACAAAGCAGTTAGTCTTAGGATTGACTGCTTTTTCTATACTCAAAATTTCAGATTGGAGTGATGAAATGAGCGATATTTTTAAGGATATGCAGGCGAAAGTTGGCTGTGAATACATTTCCGACCTGCCCTCTTACAAGCGTAAGGTGTGGCATGAAATGAAACGGTTGAACTTTGCCGACTATGAAGAAAGACAGGTAGAAGATTTTTCAAAGTATGTGTTTGGTATGTCGTACCAGACCATAAAAGATGTGATGAAACAACAGAAAGGACGAGAGGAATAATGCAGGAAACAAGTGTGCTGGTGGAAACGAGAGGAACAACTGGCGAAGAAACAATATCATACTGGTTCGACCTGCCGATAGATGTTGCCGAGTTTGAAGAAAAGTTAGGTGTCGGTGCAGAAAGTGGGGATTACTGCATTATCGAAAAGGTGTTGCCTTATGCTGATGAAGTCCACGAACATACAAGCGTGTACCGGCTCAACGAATTAGATTTTATGTACCGCCAGCTTTCAAGTGATATGCAGGAAGAATATGTATCACTACTTACGGTGTTTGAGAATTTAGAAGCACTTTATATTTGCAGGAACGTGATTACCGTTTATCCAGACTGCAAAAGCATGATAGATGTTGCAAAGCAAAAGCTGATGAACGACCCGACATTTAAGCATTTATCTGTGGACTGTCAAGAATACTACTTTGACTTTGAAACCTTCGCTTCTCACTTGCAGGAACACGGGAAATTTTTAGTAACGGAACACGGTATTTTTGAACTGCCAGAGTAGGAAATGAGGTGGTACTTATGATTGATGATATGGCGGTTTGCCTACTATGTATCGGGAAATGTGATTGAACCTATCGGCAGGGACTACCTTTATTCTGAATGGGTAAACCCTATCTTTACAAAGGACGGGGATAATGTGAAAGTCAAGGTTGCTGTGAAATTCCTTGATAATCAGACAAAAGCGACACAGGTATCGCGGTATGAGCTTGTGCTACATAAAGATAGCAACTGGAAGATAGTGGGATAATGAATAAGGCTTGCGTCATACGGTGTATGCTCTGCAACTGAACAAAGTGGGATGTGGGTATTTTAAATGCTGTTAAGGGTATTTGAGCTTAAAGTGTTTGCAATTGCTTTAGAGAAATATTAAACTTCTATCGAAGTAATGGAGGGAAATACATTGAAACTGCAACTATTGGAAAAAAAAGATTTGACTGAAACGGAAATAGATATACGATATTCAAGTATGACACAACCTTTAAATCGGATTGTTCAATATATCCGTCAACAGGAATATCTTATACAAGGAATTTTTGAAAAAAAGCTGTATCAGATACCATTAAATGAAGTCTTGTATTTTGAAACCGTTGATAAAAAAACATTTATGTACACTCAACACAAAATATTTGAATGTAAAAAGACACTTTCTGCTATTGAACAAGATTTAATAAGGTCAAATGTTGTAAGGATAAGCAAAACAGCCTTATTGAATATTTCTTGTCTGGTCTGTGTTAAACCTTACCCTAACCACAGATTATTGGCAGAACTTAACAATGAAGAAAATCTGATTGTTTCAAGAAAATATATTCCTATTCTAAGAGATAAGATAAGGAGTGGCTATTATGAATAAATTTTTAAGGACATATCTTCCTGCATTTTCTATGGCATTTACATTTATTATTTTGTATGCAACAATAAGCAATATTATAGTAGGATATTCTAAAGACAGATTTTGTTTCTTTATTTTGCAGGTGTTTGTTTATCTTATGGTGTCAGTGATTGTCGATTGGCTTCTAGCATTTATAGATTTTAGCAAATATATACATCACTTTATTGCTGAAATGATTATATTATATCCAATAACCATTGGTGTGGCATTTATAGGCAAATGGTTTGCATTTAGTGCAATTAACATTACATGGTATTCATGTGTCTATATTTTAATTATGATAGCCATTCATTGCTATTTTTATCATATTTCCAAAAGGCAAGCTGATGAAATAAATAATTTTTTAAGATTAAGGAATAAGAGGTAATAGTAATGGGCGATATGACAAAATTTAATAGTGCTATTGAATATTATATATTTAATGTGTTGCTAATATGTTTACTTATTTCCGAAATATTTATTTTCTTTTATACACATTCAAAACAAAATAGAACTGAAAAAATTGATACTAGAGATTTAGGAACTAAATGGCTGTTATACTTAAACTTTGTATTTTGCTTGATAATTAGTTTTCTATGTGTCAGTCAAAAAGCTCCATTTTACATAAGAGAAATGACTTTACCTGCTTACCCTGCAAAAATTGGTATGCTAATTATAGTATTCGGGATTTGTATTCGTATAAAAGCTGTTTTAACTTTAAAAAAGGCATTTACATTAAATGTTCAGATTAGTAAAGAACAACAACTAATAACAAGTGGTATGTATAAATTAGTCCGCCACCCTGCCTACACTGGAAGTATTTTATCCTTATTAGGTGTAAGCATTGTATTAAAGAATATACCTGCTATATTGATAGTTGCTATTTGTAGCTTTGTTTGCTACCAAATAAGAATAAATGTTGAAGAAGCAGTTTTACAAAAATATTTCAAAGGATATAGCTTATATAGAGAAAAAACATACAAACTTTTTCCGTACATATATTAAAATTGTTGATAACCAATGTTTTATCATTAAGGGAAGATTGCATTATGGAACGTTTTAAGAAGATTATTTAGCAAAATACAATTTATCGAAACACAATTTATAATTGAATATATCAATATTTTAGCTCGTACAAACAACAAGTTTTGTGCGGGCTTTTTTTATACTCAAAAATTTTTATCTTCAGCTTAGCAAATCACAAGAAGTTGCAAAAGCCTTTGAGGAACAAAGGAAAATTAATTTCATGCTTGCAAAGGATAAGAGCATTGAGGTGGACTGGTATTCGGGGTTTGTCTTTACAGCAAAATCGGGCAGACCGCTTATGCCGAATGGCGTAAATAGTGTTTTATACAACATTGTAGACGCATATAACAAAACCGAAGTAGAGAGAGCAAAAAAAGAGTATAGGAAAGCAGAGCTGTTACCAAAGTTTTCAGCTCATGTAATGCGTCACACAGCTTGTACCAGAATGGCAGAGTGCCGTATGGACGTAAAAGTCCTTCAATATATTATGGGACACGCTAATATAGATGTAACAATAGAAGTGTATAACCATATTGGAGAGCTGACAAGGATTGAAAATGAGATTGCAAGACTAGATAGTATGGTGTTAAATGCTTGACACCACAAAAAGAAAAATTGGTGTCAAATTGGTGTCAAAACAGAAAAAATCACAATTTCAAAAGAAATAAGATACTGCAAACCATTGATTTTAAAGGGTTTGAAAAAAAAATCTCAAAAAATTAGCACTCAAGTGTTGACATTGCTAATAGGTGGTGGTATGTTAAGTACAGAAAAAATATTAGCACTCCAAATTAAAGAGTGCTAACAAATAAAAGCATACTTCACATGGAGCGTGTGACCAATGGAAAAAGATGAATTAGAATTAAGCGAGAGACAGATAACTATACTGGATGCAGTCATCCGCAATTATCTCGCCACAGGAGAGCCGGTTGGCTCACGTACAATTTCAAAATATACAGATTTAAATCTAAGTTCGGCAACGATTCGAAACGAGATGTCGGATCTCGAGGAGATGGGCTACATAGTACAGCCACATACCTCAGCCGGCAGGATACCTTCAGATAAGGGCTACAGATTATATGTGGATCATCTTATTGAGCAGAATGAGAAAAAAGACAAAGAAATTTCAGATATGAAAGAATTTGTCATTGAAAAGACCGAGAAGATGGATAAGATATTAAAGCAGGCAGCAAAGATGCTTGCCACCAATACCAATTATGCCACACTCGTTTCTGCACCGGATGTAAATCACAACAAAGTGAAATTCATCCAGCTATCACAGGTTGATGACCAGCACTTACTTGCAGTAATTGTTATGAACAACAACATGGTCAGAAACAAGATGGTAAATCTGTATGAGGCTTTGGATAATGAGACAATCCTAAAGCTCAACATACTGCTTAATACATCACTTAATGGTCTTGCGATGAACGAGATCAACCTTGGAACGATCGCCAGATTAAAAGAACAGGCAGGTATCCATTCGGGAATAGTCAGTGATGTACTTGATGCTTTGGTACAGACATTCGCAGAGAGTGAGGATCTTAAGATCTACACCAGCGGAGCAACAAATATACTTAAGTATCCGGAGCTTTCAGATTCCGACAGCGCAGCAACACTTTTATCGGCGTTCGAGGAAAAGGAAGAATTAGCGAGCCTTGTTACTGAATCACTTTCCGATTCTGAAAAAACAGACAACGGAACAGGTATTCAGGTTTATATAGGAAATGAATCTCCGATCCAGACCATGAAAGATTGCAGTGTTGTCACTGCCACATATGATCTTGGTGAGGGCGTGAAAGGAACGATAGGAATTGTCGGACCTAAGCGTATGGATTATGAAAAAGTAATGGACAATCTAAAGACTTTGAAATCCCAGCTTGATGGAATTTACAATAAGTCGGATGAAGAAACATAGAAAGGTGGTCAGAAATGCCAGAGGAAATCAAAAAAGAAACAATCGACAATGAGACTGCAGAAACTAAAGCAGAAGAAATAGAAATCGAAGGAGCTGATGAGGAAAATACTTCAGAAGCAGAAAATACAGAAAAAGAGGTTGCTGCAGAAAACACAGCAAAGGCTGAAACATCAGACGAGGAGGCAGACGATGCTGATCCGGCTGATAAAGATGAAAAGAAAGGTCTTTTCAAGAAAAAGAAAAAAGATAAAAAGGACGAACAGATAGAGGAATTAAATGATCGTCTGAAAAGGCAGATGGCAGAGTTTGAAAACTTCCGTAAGCGTACTGAGAAAGAAAAGACACAGATGTTTGATATGGGAGCGAAAACAATAATTGAGAAAATTCTTCCGGTAGTCGATAATTTCGAGAGAGGACTTGCAGCCGTATCTGAGGATCAGAAAGATGATCCGTTCATCACAGGTATGGATAAGATTTACAAACAGATGATGGCAGAGCTTGATGCAGTTGGTGTTAAACCAATCGATTGCATCGGACAGGAATTTGATCCTGATTTCCATAATGCGGTTATGCAGGTTGAAAATGACGAACTTGAGTCAGGCACAGTCGCACAGGAGCTTCAAAAGGGTTATATGTACAAGGATACAGTGGTACGTCACAGTATGGTATCTGTTGTACAGTAAATAAATTTTAAAATTGTATTAAACACTATATTAATTAGGAGGAAATAAAAATGGGCAAAATCATAGGAATTGATTTAGGAACAACAAACAGCTGTGTAGCTGTTATGGAAGGTGGAAAACCTACAGTTATAGCAAATCAGGAAGGTGCAAGAACTACTCCTTCAGTAGTAGCCTTCACAAAGACAGGAGAGAGACTTATCGGTGAGCCTGCAAAACGTCAGGCTGTTACAAACGCTGAGAAGACAATTTCTTCTATCAAAAGACATATGGGAACAGATTACAAGGTACAGATCGATGATAAAAGCTACAGCCCACAGCAGATTTCAGCTATGGTACTTCAGAAATTAAAAGCTGACGCAGAGGGATACATTGGTGAGAAGGTTACAGAGGCTGTTATCACAGTACCTGCTTACTTCAATGATGCACAGCGTCAGGCAACAAAGGATGCAGGAAAGATCGCTGGTCTTGATGTAAAGCGTATCATCAACGAGCCTACAGCTGCAGCACTTGCTTATGGACTTGACAATGAAAAAGAGCAGAAGATCATGGTATATGACCTTGGTGGTGGTACATTTGATGTTTCTATCATCGAGATCGGTGATGGTGTAATCGAAGTATTATCTACAAACGGAGATACACATCTTGGTGGAGATGATTTTGATAACAAGATCACACAGTGGATGATCGATGAATTCAAGAAAGCAGAGGGCGTTGATCTTTCAACAGACAAGATGGCTCTTCAGAGATTAAAAGAAGCAGCAGAGAAAGCAAAGAAAGAGTTGTCTTCAGCTACAACTACAAACATCAACCTTCCATTCATTACTGCTACAGCAGAGGGACCAAAGCATTTCGATATGACTCTTACAAGAGCTAAATTCGATGAACTGACACATGATCTTGTAGAGAGAACAGCTATCCCTGTACAGAATGCTATGAAGGATGCAGGACTTACAAACGCAGATTTAGGACAGGTACTCCTTGTTGGTGGATCTACACGTATCCCGGCAGTACAGGACAAAGTAAAACAGATGACAGGAAAAGAACCCAGCAAATCTCTTAATCCAGATGAGTGCGTAGCAATCGGTGCTTCTATCCAGGGTGGTAAATTAGCAGGAGATGCAGGTGCTGGCGAAGTACTTCTTCTTGATGTTACTCCACTTTCTCTTTCAATTGAGACAATGGGTGGTGTTGCTACAAGACTTATCGAGAGAAATACAACAATCCCTACAAGAAAGAGCCAGATCTTCTCTACAGCTGCTGATAATCAGACAGCCGTTGATATCAACGTAGTACAGGGTGAGAGACAGTTCGCCCGTGACAATAAATCACTTGGACAGTTCAGACTTGATGGTATCCCACCAGCACGTCGTGGAGTTCCACAGATCGAGGTTACATTCGATATCGATGCAAATGGTATCGTAAACGTATCAGCCAAGGATCTTGGTACAGGAAAAGAGCAGCACATCACGATCACAGCAGGCTCTAATATGTCTGATGATGAGATTGATAAGGCAGTTAAAGAAGCAGCTGAGTTTGAGGCACAGGACAAGAAGAGAAAAGAAGCTATCGATGCAAGAAACGAAGCTGAGAGCTTTGTATTCCAGACAGAGGATGCTTTAAAACAGGTTGGAGATCAGGTTGATGCAGCTGATAAGTCAGCAGTTGAGGCTGATATCGCCGCTGTTAAATCTTTCCTTGATGCTCACAAAGAGGCTGAGGCTATGACAGAGGCAGATGTTGCAGAACTTAAAGCAGCTCAGGAGAAACTCACACAGAGTGCGCAGAAAGTATTTGCAAAGATGTATGAGCAGGCACAGGCTGCACAGGGAGCTGCAGGAGCAGGTCCTGATATGAACGCCGGAGCAGGAGCAGCAGGTCCTGATATGAATGCCGGTTCAGCAGCAGGAAATGATGACGACGTCATTGATGCAGATTTTAAAGAGGTTTAATATTTGACAAAATTCATCAAATGTGATTTTATTGTTAAATAAATATTTAATTTATCCGCAAGGTTAGCTTGTATAAGGCTGACCTTGCGTCTTAAATTATCAGATGCTTATTTTAGAAAACGTCTAATTATAAAGGATTAAGATTATGGCAGAAAAAAGAGATTACTATGAGGTTCTGGGTGTATCAAAAACTGCAACAGATGCAGAAATAAAAAAGGCATTCAGACAACAGGCAAAAAAATATCATCCTGACAGTCATCCAGGGGACAAAGAATGCGAAGAAAAGTTTAAAGAGGCACAGGAAGCATATGCTGTACTTTCGGATGCAGAAAAAAGAAGACAGTATGATCAGTTTGGTCATGCAGCTTTTGATGGTACAGGCGGAGCTGGTGGATTTGATTTTTCCGGAATGGACATGGGAGACATTTTCGGGGATATTTTTGGAGACTTTTTTGGCGGAGGCAGATCTAATGCCAGAAGAAATGGCCCGGCCAAAGGAGCCAATATACGTCTGAGTATCAGGATTTCATTTGAAGAAGCTGTATTTGGATGTACAAAGGAGCTTGAATTTAATTATAAAGAAACATGTAGTACATGTAATGGTAATGGAGCAAAGCCGGGAACTACACCGGAAACTTGTTCACAGTGTCAGGGATCCGGTAAGATCGTACGTCAGCGTCAGTCTCTTTTTGGCGTTGTACAGGATGTTTCTACATGTCCATCATGTGGTGGTTCTGGAAAAGTAGTAAAAGAAAAATGTCCTGTTTGTCATGGAACTGGTTATAATACAAAGAAAGTAAGAAAGAATGTTGAGATACCGGCAGGTATTGATAATGGCCAGTGCGTAAGAATCCGTGATTATGGCGAACCGGGTATAAATGGCGGACCAAGAGGAGATCTTCTTGTCGAGGTTATTGTATCAGGAAGTAATGTATTTGAAAGACAGGATATGAATATATTCTCTAAAGCGTCGATATCATTTGCCATAGCAGCCCTTGGTGGGGAGGTTCGGATAAAGACTGTTGATGGGGATATAATTTATAATGTTGCGCCTGGAACACAGACTGGAACGAGAATCAGATTAAAAGGAAAGGGAATCCCGTCTACTAGAAATAAAGCGGTAAGAGGCGATCACTATGTAACACTTATAGTGGCTACACCTACAGGTCTATCAAAAGAGGCTAAGGAGGCACTTGTGAAGTTTGATGAGCTTTCAGGTGGTTCACTCACAAAAGAGGGCGGCGCTCCTACCACCCCAAAGAAAAAAGGATTTATGGACAAATTAAAAGAGTCTTTTGATTGATTGACACTATTTTGAACTGTTTAGGAAAATCAGCCTATGGAAATATCGGAACAAGTGTTGTATTATGAACTGGAAACAGCATGATCTTTATTTGATATTTTATAGGAGTTTTTCTATGACACTTGAAGATGAACGCAGAGCCCTTGATGAGGAAAAAAGGGCACTTGAAAGGGAAAGAAAAGAATTTAGACGCCGTGTAGAGATAGAGGATAAAAGATTGCAGCAGCAACAAAGGCTTTTTGAAATGAAAGTTAAAATCCTCGAGGATGAATTGCTTAGACTGGCATCAGAAAAGCAGAATATGCAAAAGAAAAAAGAGTTTTACAGGCGTGTAAATGAATTCGAAAGACAAAGTACATACAATGCAAAGGATAATGGCTCTATAGTCAGCGGAGAAATGTTTTTTTCCGGAGTTGGAAGTAAACAATCCATAAAGAAGCGGTACAGGGATCTCATCAAAATATATCATCCCGATAATATAGATGGGGACACAGAGACTATTCAGGAAATCAATGATGAATATAATAAGCTATGTGCCATGTACAATATTTAATTTGCAGAACAATAAAAGCAGTATTTTTAAAATGACATACTGCTTTTATTTTATGCATTTATTTTATATATAGTTTTTATGGAAATGTATTATATTTTGTGTTAAAATCCTGTTTTTGACAGTTGATGAACGTTAAAAAACCCGCAAACCAGTATAAATGGTGTGCTACCCGTCAAGTAGACAAATTAAATAACTAAATTTTTTCTTGCCCGGTACAGATATGTACCGGGATTGTTTATGCTACATTTCCTAGTTTTTGTTCATGGAATTCTCTTGGTGTAAGAACACCAAGATTTCGTTGAACCCCTTTGAAGTATATTGATATCCCCTGTCAGAGTGGAACAGAGGTGTAGCACCTGGGTTTGCTGTTACAGCTTTAATGATAAACTTGAGGAAATTATTAACGAATGTAGTGAGAATGGAATGAATATTCATTTTGTAGACGTAGAAACAGAGTTTGACAAAGATGGCGGTCATCAAGCGTATTCTGAAAATGCATGGATTAATGATGTAATACTTATTCCAAAAGGTCAGGACTTGTCTTTTATACCGCCAAGTGCGTATTCAATACATCCCAATGCATCTGGCGCAAAGGCATACGCTAGATGTGTAAATGAGAAGATTCAAGAAATTGAAAGTAACAAAAAAGCGGGAACGCTTTCTGGGAAGATATGTAAAGCAACAGATCGTGTTTCCTCAGTTAGTGAAGCAAATATTTCGGTCTATAAAAATGATGAATTATACACATCTGCCAAAAAGGATCAAGCAGGAAATTATTGTATGACACTTCCGATAGGCGACTATCGTGTTGAAATTTCAGCATCAGGATATATTAATTTTACTGCATATGCAACAGTTAATGAAAATTACAATACATATATGGAAACATTTTTGTTAGTTGAAGGAGTGGATGGAGAAACTGGTACCGCAACAGGTCAAATCAATAATGCATTGACAGGTAATGGGGTTGAAGGAGTTTCGTTATCAGTACGTAAAGGTTGGAATAATTCACAAAATGGAGATATAGTCGCATCAACTGTGACATCTTCGAATGGAGAATACACTTTAACATTACCAATAGGAAATTATACGGTAACTACAGAGAAAGCAGGATATGTTTCTGCGACAATAAATATCATTGTGCAACCAGAGATTACTGATTCGCAAAATGGAACGATTACGCCTAACTTGTCTGGAAATAATTATCGTATTGTACTGACTTGGGGAAGTAATCCGCGTGATTTGGATTCTCATATGGTGGGTTCACTTTCGGACGGAAATCCATTCCACGTTTATTATTCACAAAAATCTTCATATGATTGGAAAATTCAAGTATGTAATCTTGATGTTGATGACACTACTAGCTATGGTCCAGAAACGGTTACTTTAAATGCTACAACAAATAAACCATATTATTATTATATCTATCATTATGCGGGTTCGGGTTCTCTTGCTATATCTGAAACTCAGATAAACATATATCAAGGAGAAAGTTTAGTTGGCAAATTCAATGTTCCAACTGATTTGGGAAATAATAGATATTGGAATGTATTTGCCATAGTAGATGGACAAATTATTGTTAAGAACACGATTACATCGTCACCTGATGTATCATATGTTCCTGATAGTGAAAGTTCTACCATGATGCTTGACTTTGATGATACAGGAGAAGATCAATTAGAAAGCTTAATAGATAAGTCGGAAGGTCAAACCAATGAATTAGAAAATTTAACAGATATAGTAAACAATTAGAAGAATATTGATGAATAATAATTGATTTCATTTGAGGACATAGAAATATACCTTTATTTTTGTGACAAAAATCTAACGCAATATAAAAAGATCTTGATTTATCAGTTCTCATGCTGATTTTCAAGATCTTTTTCACTGAGAAATAAGGAGTGGAAGCTGCCGCCTGCTGGCGTGCAGATCAGTTAGTGGATGGACTTTTATATCTAAATATGGTATTATTTTTTATAATGGCAATTGATGATGAGATATTATAAACGGGGTACATTAGCATGAAAAAAAAGAAAAAACAACTACTTTTAGATATCCTTATTATGTTTGGAATCCACTTTTCTCTTTTATTCTTGTACCAAGTATATATGGATTATAGGTATTATAGTGTTTATAATGTAGAAATCTTAGCAGAAATTTTCCATATATCAGAAGCTTTAATTAGGAACGTTTTTTTGTCATTATTTTGGGGTATACTTCAAACGGTAGTATCTGCATTTGTGCTTGTTCTTCTTAGTAAAACAAATATTAATAATATCTGTAAGATATTATTAACGTGGTGCATAACGTTCATTGTTGTTGTTATTTGGTTATTAAAAAATTTGATGTTTACCTTTTAATCTATCAACACAGGCAGTGTACCACTTCCATAGGAGCTACTGCACCGCATGGGAGGAGTAATTCATCATACTATTTATGTAAGAACAAAAACAAAAGGCAAATTGTTCTTGCAAATCGTTTTTTCAATTTTTCTTTTATTATAAGCCGGGAGAGAATGCTCATGTGCGGTAAAGTAACACACAAGAATTTGACAGGCAGCAGCCCTTACTATTCCTAAAATTCCGAAAATTAAGTGAAAATGAATAGATTTCTTAAAGTCTGTATGATAAAATATGATTACGAACAAATCAACAAATCGGAATTTGTGGAGAGATTTCTTGAACTTTCCTTATTTTACGGGCTTTCCAGCCCCTTAAATAGTGAAATGATATGTATTTTCCCTTATTTTTGACCTTATGCGGAATCAGCAAGGGAAATAAGGGAATTTTTTATTTAGTCGTTGCCTGCCACTTTATCAAGAAGTCTGGCGGAGTTCCGCTTTGCCTTTCTTGTAGAGTGGGCGTAGACATTCATTGTGGTACTGACATCAGAGTGCCCTAACAGTTCCTGCACATCTTTTGGGGCAGCTCCGTTTGAGAGGAGGTTGCTTGTGTAGGTGTGTCGCAACTGGTGGAAATGGAAATTCTCAAATCCGTCCAGCCTTTTTGCAACTGATCGGCAGGCAATGCTGAGTGTGCTTGGCAGTTCCAGACATCCGTCCGGTCTCAGGCAGACAAAGGAGATTTCCTTGTAATCTACCGGGATTTCTTCGGTTCCGTCCAGATGATAATATTCATAATACACTCTGTTTTTGTCCTGTGCTTCCTTGTAGAAATTGCGGTGGTAAAGTTCACCATACTGCATCCGGCTTTTAAGCTGTTTTTTTCTGGCGGTTTTCAGTATTTCAGTCAGAGTATCGCCAAAATCAACAATCCTTACTTTCTTTCGCTTGGTCGGTCCGATGATGTTTTTATGTTTTGTGCCATCATAGCGGATACTTCTTTTAATGGTCAGGCATTGTTCTTCAAGATTGATGTCCTGCCATGTCAATCCGCAAACTTCACCGATACGAAGTCCCGCATAGTATGCGATCTGGATTGGCAGGATTGCAGGTGGATTCTTTACTTTGAGGTATTCTATCAGTCTCTCATAATCTTCATGGGAAATAGGCTGTATGCCTTCTTCTACCTCATCATCTGAGAATAAATCCACATCCTCTGCCTGTTTTTTCAGCTTAATATACTGCATAGGATTAAAAGTAATCAACTGTTTTGGAAATACTGCAAACCGGAAAGCCTGTTGTAATACTGCTGAAAAGGAATGGATGTAATCTTTACTGTATCCTTTTCTCACTTTTCCATCTGGAAATTCCCCACCGAATGTAAGCAGATCGAGAAATGCCTGTAAATGTTCAGCAGTAACGGTTTTTAATTTGCGTTCTGCAATCGGATGTTTCTTGATACAACGGATTGCACCAAGATAATTTTCCACTGTACCATTGCTGAGTGTTCCGACTTTCAGTTCTTCTTCCGCCCACATATCAAGAAGTTCTCCTACAGTAAGATTATCTGTCTTTGCGACAAATTTCTTGCTTTCGTAATCATCCATTGCCTGACGGAGCAGTTTTTCCGTTTCACTTTTACTTTCTGTTCCAGCGT
>OHZJ01000719.1_pt1 | contig 14445 bp, 9 predicted proteins | sample 1580411 | NCBI WGS metagenome assembly OHZJ01 (sample SAMEA3882519, study PRJEB24775) | human gut metagenome | biome: human-associated habitat; feature: intestine environment; material: feces | place: Netherlands | collected 2009/2010 | reverse complement strand
TACTCAAGAAGATTCTTACGAATTCCATAGTTATTATATTCAATCTTTTCCTGTGCTTTTTCGATAGCAGAAGTAAGCATCTTATGCTGAATCTGCTCGCCCTCTGGTACGCCCAACGCATTAAATACAGACATGAGCTTCTCAGATCCAAACAGACGCATCAGATCATCTTCCAGTGAAATGAAGAACTGGGATTCACCCGGATCTCCCTGACGGCCGGCACGTCCACGCAGCTGGTTATCAATTCGTCTGGATTCATGGCGCTCTGTACCGATGATCTTTAAACCACCGGCTGCCTTAGCATCATCATCAAGTTTAATATCGGTACCACGACCAGCCATGTTAGTAGCAATGGTAACAGCCCCATGCTGTCCTGCCTGCGCAACAATCTCTGCTTCCTGCTCATGGAACTTTGCATTCAATACGGTATGAGGAATTCCCTCTCTCTTTAACATACCACTGATCAGCTCAGAGGTCTCAATCGTAATTGTACCAACAAGAACCGGCTGTCCCTTTGCATGTGCAGCCTTTACCTCTTCTACAACGGCTTTAAATTTTTCTTTCTTTGTCTTATATACAGCATCCTGATGATCGATACGTGCTACCGGACGGTTGGTAGGGATCTCAATAACATCCATTCCGTAAATATCACGGAACTCTTTTTCCTCAGTAAGCGCTGTACCAGTCATACCGGCTTTCTTGTCAAATTTGTTAAAGAAGTTCTGGAATGTAATGGTTGCAAGTGTCTTACTCTCTCTCTTAACCTTAACGTGTTCCTTAGCTTCAATAGCCTGATGAAGACCATCTGAATAACGACGTCCTGGCATAATACGACCAGTAAATTCATCAACGATTAAAACTTCACCGTCTTTTACAACGTAGTCTTTGTCTTTGAACATTAAATTGTGTGCACGTAATGCTAAGATTACATTGTGCTGAATTTCTAAGTTCTTCGGATTAGCAAGATTTTTAATGTGGAAGAACTCTTCTACCTTTTTAACACCTTCTGCTGTAAGCATTACCTGCTTATCCTTTTCATTAACAAGGAAATCACCATCCTCTTCAATGTCAACTCCCATGATGGCATCAATCTTAGAAAGTTCACCATCAGAAGTACCACGCTGCATCTGTCTTGCAAGTACGTCACATGCTTTGTAAAGGTCTGTGGACTTACCACTCTGACCGGAAATGATCAGTGGTGTTCTCGCCTCGTCGATCAATACTGAGTCGACCTCATCGATGATGGCATAATGCAATCCACGCTGAACAAGCTGCTCTTTGTAGATCACCATGTTATCTCTCAGATAATCAAATCCGAGTTCGTTATTTGTCACATATGTGATGTCACAATCATATGCGGCACGTCTCTCATCATTATCCATGCTGTTCAGTACCACACCTACAGTCAGTCCGAGGAATTCATGTACCTGTCCCATCCATTCCGCATCACGTTTGGCCAGATAATCATTGACGGTTACAACATGTACACCTTTTCCCTCCAACGCATTCAGGTACGAAGGAAGTGTTGCCACTAAAGTTTTACCTTCACCAGTCTTCATTTCTGAAATATCACCTTTGTGCATTGCAACCGAACCCATAATCTGGACTTTATAAGGTTTTTCGTTGATTACACGATATGCCGCTTCTCTAGCTGTTGCGAATGCTTCTGGAAGAAGATCATCTACTGTTTCTCCATCCGCCATTCTTTTTCTATATTCATCCGTTTTTGCACGCAACTCATCATCCGATAATGCCTGCATTTCTGGTTCATATTTTAATACTTGATCTGCAATCTTTTCTAATGCAGATAATTCACGTTGTTCTTCTGAAAATAATTTTCCAAAAATTCCTGCCATAATATAAGTTCTCCTTTTAAAGACTATACTATATTTTAACATAGAAATGACACGATAAATAGGGCAACTCAAATAAAAAAAGAGAATTTTACATTCTCTTACACAATTTTTCTTTCGAACGGATCACAACTCATTCCTTTTTCTAGAATTTCCTTAGCCCATTCTTTAGCACCAAATAAAGAATGGTCTTTATAGTTGCCACATTCTTTTTCTTCAGTACCCGGAACATCTTCCCATTCTGTAGTTGTGATTAGCTCTAAAGCTTCTTTTACGGCAATCGCAACATCTTTGCTTGAATGTTTTCCCCATGCTAAAAGGTGAAATCCTGTACGACACCCAAATGGCGAACAATCTAGATACCCAGTAATTCTAGGACGAAGATATAATGCGAACAAATGTTCTAAAGTATGCATAACTCCGGTTGGAATCTCTTGTCTATTTGGTTGACATAAACGAACATCAAAATTCGATACAATATCTCCATTGGGTCCTTTTTCTTCACTTATTAAACGAACATAAGGCGCTTTTACTTTAGTATGATCTAAAGTAAAACTTTCAATTTCTACTTTTTCCATAAATACTCCTCTACTTGTTTCATAAACGGCATAAACGCACTTGGTAATGCGATATGCTCTTCTATTTCTTCAATTGTTTTATAATTTGAAGTACACATAATAATTGCCTTATTTACTACCACTTTATAATTATGATCTTCATAAATTCCTTCATCAAATAATTGATAAAATGCACTATGGAATATAGATAAAGCTTTATCAAACTCATCAAGCAGCAATACATTAGTTTCTCTAGCCAAAAGATCTTGTGCAAAGCTTTTTTCGTTATATCTTCCACCAAAAATATAATTGGCCGACTCATTATTCTGATACATAGAAAATTGTTTTCTTAATAATTTTCCACCCATCAATTCTGCCATATATTGTGCGGATTCTGTCTTTCCAAGTCCTGAATCTCCATATAATAATATTACAACAGGCTTACTCTGCTTACCATCTACCAAAGGATATATTGCCTGAAGCAATTTCTTTTTTGCTCTTTCCTGTCCAATTACCCTTTCACTATATTGGCAGTTAAATGTTTGTATCATTTCTTTTGAAACTTCCAAATATGGCTGTTGTGTTTCATGAATAATACTTTTATTAAATGTTCTATATATCTGCTCTCGAATATTTTTCGGTGGATTTTGAATGTACATATTTGTTATGGACATTTGGAAAATAAAATTTATAAAGTTTATAATTACATGTTCCTGAACACTACAGTACTCATCTGCATGAATAACAAAATCCTGAACTCTCAGTTTCTTCTTTTTCTTAGGCTTTGGTTCTGGCTGCCCTGGAATGTTAACAAACATATCCATTTTTTTATTACCATCATCAAGTCTCACTGCCATTTCACTAAGATTTCTTGCACTTTTCGGAACAATCTTTTCAAAAGCAGAATCAGATCCTACAAAAATTTCAATCTTCTTCACGTACCACACCTGCCAATACTATATCATAAACATCTAATTCTTTTTCTTCTTCAGGATCAGACTTTTCTCCCTCTACAATTTCTTCTGCTGTAGTCTTGTCTTCTGCTGGTTGAAAATCAAATTCTTTATCAATCGACAAATGATTTTCGCCACAAGTTCCAACCTTTATTCCGAAATATGTCAGCTTCATTTTGCTTAAATCGACAAGGTTATAATTATTTTTAAATGCTTGAAGGTTAAATCTCAATACACTTTTCCGCACTTTCTCTGTCTTTAACAGCATATCATAATAACCCCGTTCACCTAATATTGCCTCATTTAATTTTTCCATATCTATTGGCATTTCTTCTTTAGGCACAATAGTCAAATATGAACTGAGCATTTTATATAATGTCACAGAATTTTCCGGAGCATAAACACCACTATTCTCGAATTTTTTTACGTGTTCATCTTTCGATGCTGCCTGTATGTAATCTGTAAGCAACGTATTTTTTATTGTTTGGTCAAAAGCAGTGGTCAGTTCAGCGGAAGCACTGGCATCAACTTTTCCCTGAAATGTTGCTTTAATATAATTCAAAATATTAAAGCCACTTTTTGCCTGAGCTTCAATTTCAGCAACTATTTTAGCTATTTTTTCTTTATTTTCCTGTGTTGACCAATCAAGTCGTCCTCCATTTGTAACATCAACATAATCCTGTGCAGCAGCTTCATCAAAATATACTATTTTTAGAAACTCTGTTTTCTCAGTGTTTTTATTTTTCAACTTTTCTGCTCCTTACTATTTCTGTTCCTCACACAATTTCTGATATTTTTTCATAAGTTCTGCAACACAAGTAGCTTCGCTTTTATAGGCTTCACTCCCTTTTGTGAATCCGTATGCCTGCATAACTGCCATATCATTTTTCTGATGTGCCTTTCTCAGTTCTGGAGGCATTGTTAATTCATTATACAGCGTTGCAAGACTGCTATTCGGATACAGTGCCCTTGCATCAAGTATTCCTTGTGCTGTCTTCTCTATTTTTTGTCTTTGCTGCTCTGTTGGCTCTGGCCAAGGAAAATTGTTATATACAACATCTTTAATGTACCTATAATCACTTTTTAACCGTCCACACACAGTTCTCATCCATGCCATATGAACATTTGAGATGATTACTCCAAATTCATATAGTGATGCATCCGGAATAATCTGAACAAGGTCGGTTACAATTGTTCCAGCTTTAATGAATCCCATAGGAACATAACGTCTTGCTTGTGAAGATACTCTCGGCACAATGATAAAATCTTTATCAACCGGTTGCGTTCTCTGTGCAAAAAGTGTTGGTGTAGCTGCAAATTTTCTTATTCCAGCCGCAACGCTATTTTCTCTCGCCTCTTTACATTTCTTTATTCTTTCCATAATCATTGGACACTTTTTCAAGTCTTCTGGATCTGCTCCAACAAGCCATAAACACCATCTTTTATTCCCTTTGATATATTCTGATGCTCCCAAAAGAGGATGGATATATTTCTTTGCGTTCGGATCTTTTTTAATAAATTCATCCAAGTCCTCGTTTTCAATAATTAGATTTCCGCCGTCTGCTGGTTTATTGCCATATATCATCTTAGGAATGTCGCACAAAGGTTTATTCCTGCTACGTACTAATATATCATCTCCATCCATCAGATAACGATTGATATTTTCAGCCACTGTAGTTCTTCCATTATCGTATAAATATTTAGTCGAACGTGAGAATTTCGCAAATCCAATGATTACGCAATGTACATGAGCTTTTACACTGGCTTCACTATCCCATACAAACGTTCTATATGCAAAGTTAATAATATCATCCTGCATAAAGTTCCAAAATCTGGATACCGTTTCACCTTGAACAATTGAATTTGTTGATACAAAAGCGACTTCTATTTTTGTTCCCCGAATATAGTCTGACGCTTTTTTATACCAAGCACAAACAAAATCAAGATTCTTTACACCTGGAAAAATATTTTGCATATCTTGTTTTTGCTCAGCTGTCATAAAAGTAAATCCATGAAACGGAGGATTCCCCATAATATACGAAATCTGATATTTTGGTACAACGCTCTCCCAGTCAATCTGTAAAGAATTACCCTCCACAATAAACGCATTTGTTGTCAAAGGCAGGAAATCCAGATTCATGTGAACAATGTCTTCTGTCTCTTTCATCATCTGTGATTCAGCAATCCACAAAGCAGTCTTGGCAACTGTGACAGCAAAATCATTGATCTCAATTCCATAAAACTGATCAATAGAAACACGGATTGGAGAAGATTCATCGAAGCCAAAAGTAATCTGTCCTCTCTGCAATTCTTTTATGACTTCATTTTCTAATCGACGAATACTGATATATGTCTCTGTAAGAAAGTTTCCACTTCCCGATGCCGGATCAAGCCACCGAAGATTTGATAACTTTGTCTGGAAGTCTCTCAGCTTTTTATCTTTTGTTCTCTGAACTGTTATCTGCTGAATTTCTTTCAATTCATTTTTCAGATCATCCAAAAACAGCGGATCAATGACTTTATGAATATTTTCAATGCTGGTGTAGTGCATACCGCCGGAGCGTCTTGTCTCAGGATTCAGTGTACTCTCGAATACCGCACCAAATATAGTCGGACTAATTTCTGACCAGTCAAAATCTGCTGAAGCATTTTCCAGTAAAAGATTTCTGATTTCATCCGTAAACTGTGGAATTTCAATATCCTCATTTGCAAACAGACCACCATTTACATATGGAAACTGTGCCAGGGATTCTTCCATGTATGGATCTCTGGCTTCTGGTTTTGTATCAAGCACCTGGAACAGCTCAATCACAGCTTTTCTCATGTGCTTTGTGTCAAACTCTTCCAGATAATCATGGAACATGCCATGCTGTCCAAAGATGCCGGCATCTTCCGCATACAGGCAGAATACTATTCTGACGCAAAGGATATTCAGACTTTTCATTGCCCGCTCTGTTGTCGGATCAACATATTGTTTTGCCAGTGCATCATACAGCAACCCTACAATTTCACCTGCGGCAATGGAAACTTCCATTTCTCTCTGAAGATTTGTGTTTCCCTCGTCCACAAGGAACTGTAACCGATAATATTCTTTTTCCAGGTCTTCCAACTGGATAATCTCCGGATCACCGCCCGGCTTTTCCATGTCATAAATATAGAATGACTGGAAATTGCTGGTAACAATCCATCTTGGTCTTTTTGAATATGGCAATTCGGAAGAATATCTTTTTGCCTGTTCAAATGGTGTCAGCATAGAACCGTCAGACTGCCGGATAGCAGCCGTTAGGCTCTTGTTGATACTTTTCTGTTCAATCATGACATGGGTTTTCTCAATATACCCGTCAATAAAACTGGTATGGTCAAGGTGTACCTGATCCTCAAAGGAAATAAACTGTGATATTTCCGTCACACCAAATACCGTTGTCAGAAGCTCCACCCAGAATATCTGGCTGTCTCCTTTTTCATATCCACGGCCTTTCCAGTTTTTCGCAAATGCTTTCGCCGCTGCTCTTTGTTGTGTATCTGTCATTGCAGCAACCTCCTGTTATTCATCATCTGTAAATTCCATCATCTCATCAACAGTGCAGTCCAGTTTCTTGCAGATCTTCTCAATCGTCTCCATTGATACATACTGGTTTTTTCCCATCCTGGCAAGAATATTTCCACTGATCCCGGTGAGGTACTGCATCTCTATCCGCTTCATATTTTTATCTATGAGCATTTTCCATAATCTGTTATAACTTACGCCCATAAGCTACCTCCATATTTCTCATTCATACATATTTTGATTATATCACGATTTCGTTAGGTTGAATACCTGTAATTTTTGATTTCTTCTGTAAAATGGAAAAGAGGATGCCCCGGCAAAGGGCAGCCTCTCCAACCATTTATTCTGAATTAATCAAATGGAATCTCACCATCTGGTGTTTCCATGAATCCATCTTTAACTGTTTTGGATGTTTCCGACGAATCCGCTCCAGCACCGTTATCCTTTTATGACACTGCCTGGAACTGGCTGTTATACAGATGACTATAAAAGCCGCCTTCTTTCAGAAGTTCTTCATGGGTTCCCTGCTCAATGATCTTACCGTCTTTCATGACGAGGATCAGGGAAGCGTTGCGGATCGTAGACAGGCGGTGTGCAACGACAAAGCTTGTACGACCTTTCATCAGGTTATCAAATGCTTCCTGTACCTGCAGTTCGGTACGGGTATCGATACTTGAAGTCGCTTCGTCCAGGATCAGCATTGGCGGCAGACAGAGCATAACTCTTGTGATACACAGGAGCTGTTTCTGTCCCTGGCTGATGCTGTCCTCATGCAGGACGGTATCAAGTCCCTGCGGAAGTCTGCGGATGAAATCCCAGCTTTTTGCCTCTTTTGCTGCCCGGATGATTTCTTCATCCGTGGCATCCGGTTTTCCGAAGCTGATATTTTCACGGACAGTACCGGATTTGATCCAGGTATCCTGAAGCACCATACCGAAGCTCTTTCTGAGCGAATGTCGGGAAAGCTCATCGATCGGTTTACCGTCGATACAGATTTTTCCGGAATCCACGTCATAGAAGCGCATCAGGAGGTTGATAAATGTTGTTTTTCCGCATCCGGTAGGACCTACGATCGCAATACGCATACCAGGTTCGACCTGAAGGTTAAAGTCTTCAATCAGAGATTTACTCTTGTCATAGCTGAAATCTACGTGGTCGATATCCACATTTCCATCCACCTTTTCAAGTACTTCAGAAGAATCGTTTACTTCTTCCGGTTCTTCTAAGAGGTCAAAGATACGTGTCGCACATGCAAGGGCGTTCTGCATTTCCGTGATTACGGATGTAATGTCGTTGAATGGCTTCATGTACTGGTTCGCGTAAGAAAGCAGTACGGAAAGACCGCCGACAGTCAGGGTTCCAAGCGGGATCAAGAATGCACCTGCAAGTGCTACGGCAGCGTAAATAATGTTGTTTACGAAACGGGTGGACGGATTGGTAAGGCTGCTGTAAAATACGGCTTTCTGGCTATATTCTTTGAGTTCTTTATTGATCTCATCAAAACGCTTTGAAGCCTTGTCCTCATATCCGAATGCCTTGACAACCTTCTGATTTCCGATCATTTCCTCGATCAGAGCAGTCTGTTTTCCACGGGTTTCACTCTGCTTTTTAAACATGGTAAAAGAGCGTGAGGAAATAAATTTTGCCACCAGGAAGCTGAGTGGTGTCAGAAGGATGACCATCAAAGTGATCCACACGTTCTTGGAAAACATGAAGATCAAGGTTACAACAACGGTCACAACGCCGGAAAATAACTGGGTAAATCCGAGCAGTAATCCGTCAGAAAGGATATCAGTATCGGCAATGATACGGCTCACAATATCGCCGGTGCTGTGCTGGTCCAGATAAGAAAGCGGAAGCTTCTGGATGTGGCGGATTGCCTGGGATCGGATATCCTGTACAATATGATAGGTCATGCGGTTATTGACAAGGTTCATGATCCAGATTGCGGCTGCAGCGATCACTACGAACAGAAGAATCTGCTTCAGATAGAGCCACATCTGGGTAAAGTCTACATTGTGCGCTGCTACGATCTCATCGATCGCATTACCGAAGAGAACCGGCACATAAAGCTGAAGAACCACTGATATTCCGGCAAGGATGATGCTGAGGATCAGGAGGATCCAGTATTTTCCGATATATTTAAAAAGCTTTTTCATTACACTGTCTTTTTTCATACCTACATCTCCTCTCTTTCATATTTTGCACGGTCTTCCGGGAACTGTGAGAAATAGATCTCACGATAAACTTCGCAGGATTTCATAAGTTCATCATGTGTACCGGATCCGGCGAGTTCTCCATTATCTAATACTAAAATCTTGTCTGCCTGGCGGATGCCTGCAACCCTCTGGGATACCAGGAAGGTTGTTGTCTCTCCTTCCAGTCCTGCGAGGGCTTTCCGAAGTGCTGCGTCAGTTGCAAAATCAAGCGCGCTTAAGCTGTCGTCGAGGATCAGGATTTCCGGCTTTTTCACAAGAGCGCGGGCAATGGTAAGACGTTGACGCTGTCCACCGGAAAGGTTCTTTCCGTTCTGCTCGAGCATGAAATCAAGCTGTCCGTCTTTTCCTTCTACGACTTCTTTTGCCTGTGCAACTTTCAGTGCATCCCAGATCTCGGAGTCAGATGCATTTTCATTGCCCCATTTCATGTTATCGCGGATGCTGCCTTTGAAAAGGACGGAGCGCTGCTGTACGATTCCGACCTTGTCGTGGATTTCCTGATTGGTGAGCTCTTTTACATTGCGTCCATTCAGTTTAACGGTTCCGCAGGTTACATCATAGAAACGGGAGATCAGGCTGACCAGAGTGGATTTTCCGCATCCGGTACCACCGATGATACCGACTGTCTGCCCTTTTTTTACAGAGAAACTGATATCAGAAAGGCTTGATGCACCGGCACCTGCATAGGTGAAGGATACCTTGTCGAATTCAACTTCATTTGCAGAAGGATCTGCCTTTGCAGAAGGGGTTTCCGGATAATGCATGGTAGTCCTGATATCCAGGACACCGGCTACACGGTCTGCACATGCCATCGCCTTGTTCAGTGTAATGATCAGGGAAGCCAGCTTGATCAGCTCGACGATCATCTGTGCCATGTAGTTGTAAAGCGCGACAACCTGTCCCTGATGCATGGTTCCGAGATTGACCTGGAGTCCTGCTCTTGCGATCAGAATGACAGTTGCAATGTTGATCAGCACATAGGTAAATGGATTTAACAGGGCGGAAATTCTTCCGACAAATTCATTTAACCTGGTCAGTTCGGTGTTGCTCTTTTCAAATTCATTTACCGACTCTTCTTCGCGGCAAAATGCGCGGATTACGCGGACACCTGTCAGATTCTCACGGGTAAGTCCTGTGACGCGGTCCAGGGCAGCCTGCACTTTTTTGAAAAGCGGGATGCTGACCAGCATAATGAAAATGACGCCGACAAATAAAAGAGGGATCGCCACAACGAATACCAGCGCACATTTAAAGTTGATCGTAAATGCCATGATCATCGAACCGATTACGATAAACGGACTTCTCAGAAGAAGACGAAGTCCCATGTTGATGCCGTTCTGGACCTGGTTGATATCATCGGTCATCCGTGTGATCAGGGTGTCCGTACCGATCGTATCAAGTTCGGTAAATGAAAAGCCCTGAATGTGGTCAAATACGGCCTGTCTTAAATTGGTTGCACAGCCGACACTCGCTCTTGCAGCAAAATACTGTGCGGTAAAACTGCAGCTAAGACCGACTGCAGCCATGAGGATCAGCACCAGGAACATCTTTACGATGTAGCCGTGGTCATTGTTTGCAATACCAATATCAATGATCTTGGCGACAACCACCGGAACCAAAAGGTCAAATACGACTTCCAGCAGTTTGAATAATGGTGCAAGAATACTTTCTATCTTGTATTCTTTCAGATAAACCCAAAGTTTCTTCAAACACACTCACTCCTGTTCTTTACTTCTTAGTTTTTTCTTGACCTACTCATTATAATGCGCTACCATCAATATGAATAATATTGTTTTTATGACAGCTTAATATAAAAAAAGTATAACAATGTGAGTGGCAAAAGGTATTTTGACCTATTTGATACCAGATTGCTACGTGCTTTGCACTCTCGCAATCCTCAAAAACATTCGTAATCCGCTCATTTTTCTTTGAAAAATGGCTACTTACTCATGTTTTTGGCGGGTCAAGAGGTCAAAAATCCTCTTGCAAGCAAGCTTGCATCGGCTTTCTGACCTTTTGACCCTGGTATCATCATATAACTAAACGGAGGGAAAAAAGAAAATGGAACTCAGACAGCTGGAATATTTCCGGGAAATCGCGAATACGGGAAGCATCAATGAAGCGGCGAGAAAGCTCAATATGTCACAGCCGCCCCTCAGCTATCAGATCAGGCAGTTGGAAAATGAACTGAACGTGCAGCTGTTTGAGCGTACCCATAAAGGGGTGATCCTGACGGCGGCAGGTAAGCTTTTGTATGACCGTGCGGCGAGCCTTCTGGATTATGCCAGATCGACAGAGCTTGAGGTGTCCCAAACGGGTAAAAAAAGGGTTCTGAGAATCGGGATCACGCCGACGACGGTCGGCACAGTCATGCCGTATATCGCAGAATTTTCAAAGAAAAATCCCGACGTGAATTTTGAGGTTCACGACGGGATCACGTATACGTTATATGATTATCTTCAGGAAGGGATCATCGATATTTCGGTTGTCCGCACGCCGCTCCGGCTGGATGATGTGGAGTCCGCAGTCCTGCATTCGGAGCCGATGATCGCTGTCTCCAATCCGGAGATGCCTTCAGAAGGACGAAAATCGCTCATTCTTGAAGATTTAGTCCACAGACCGTTAATTCTCTACCGGCGCTATGAAAAGCTGATTATGGATGCATTTCACGCGCAGAATCTGGTTCCGGAGGTGTTCTGCCTGTGTGATGATGCCAGGGGCGCTACCCTCTGGGTGAAGGAAGGGCTTGCCACGGCGATCTTCCCACAGTCCATGGAGCCGCTTTGCGAAGGGCTGACTTGTCAGGTGCTTGATGAACCGGATCTGGTGACGAAGATCCTTCTGATCTGGCAGAAGGGGCGGAAGCCGACGGCGGTAGTGCAGGATTTTATGGATGTCTGTCTGAAATAATTTAAACCGTATCAAAAATAATAATTCTTAGTTTATTTTTGATACGGTAAGTGAATTGTAAGACGGATTCTCCATGTTCTGGCAGGTGGAAGCGATAAACATCAGTATGATCGATTTGCGAATTGTTTTTCGATTATACTGCTTTTTCAAAGTCTGCCCCTATACCCATTTTCACTTCAAATGTCGTTCCGCTATGCTTATTTGTATAAACTTCAATCGTTCCGTCATGAACCCGCACAACTTCTCGCACCATCGCAAGGCCAAGCCCCACACCTCCGAGTTCCCGGCTTCTTGACTTATCTACCCGGAAGAACGGTTCGAAGATCTGCTCCCTGAATGCTTCATCAATTCCATTTCCTGTATCCGAAACCGTCAGAACAACTTCGTTTTTCTCCCTTATTGCTGATACCGTAACGGATCCATTTTCCCGATTATATTTAATCGCATTTTCCACAAGATTATATAGCATTCTGTAAATCAGAATATCACTCCCTGTCAAAAACAATTCTTCATCAGCCTTTGCTCCTGCTCCCTGTGACTTCTGTATCAGTTCAACCTTTTTTTCCTGTGCCAGCGGTTCCAGATCTGTCAGCACTTCCTCGATCAGACTATGGAGCTCAATTCTGTCATTTCGCGATACGGTCTGTAATTCGCTCATATCCAAAAGCGTTCGGACCAACTTGCTAAGACGTTCATTCTGCTCCGTTACCATCTGAATTGTCTCTTCTGCCACTGCGGTACTCTCCGGATGTTCTGTTGTATGGTATAGATCCAGTTGTGCCTGGATTAAAGCCAGTGGAGTACGTAACTCATGTGCTGCATTTCCCGTAAACCGGCGCTGCGTCTCGAATGATTCTGAAAGCCGTATAAGCATCTTATTGTAAGATATGCGAAGTCTGTCCAGCTCTGCAATCTTATTCTCTTCGATTGTATAATCTGTCAGATTCTGTGCCTGAACTTTTTCCACTGTCTCTGAAAATTTCCTGAGTGGTTTCAATGCCCGTCCACTGATAAAATAAGTTGCTGCGCCGCCAAACAGCGCTACAATAGCAGTAATCAGAAGGCTTCTGCTTCTATAATCGGATTTGGAGTTATAAACCTTCGTGGAAAACTGTGCCACAAAGTCATCCCACTCATTATCCGGAATATCAATGTACACCGATTCCGGCTCTGTGCCCTGATCCGTGATAGACTCCTGATCCGTGATAGACTCCTGAAGCGTATCGAAATAATAGACTCCGTTTTTATATAAGAAAAAGGTAAGACATCCGCATAATATGGTGATCAACACGGTTGTAAGAAGTGTTAATTTCCACTGGAGTGATATTTTCTTCATGCTTTGCTATTTCCCCCTATCTTATAGCCCTCACCGATTTTGTTTACGATTGGATCATATCCGAGTCCTGCTTTCAGTTTTTTTCTCAAAGAAGACATATGCACTCGGATGGAACCGCTAAAACTATCCACAGAAGAATCCCAGACATGCTCGATCAGTTCTTCCTGACTGACCGGTCTTCCCTGATTTAAAAGGAGATATTCTAAAATCCCATTTTCTTTTCTCGTCAATGCAACCGGGTTATCGTCTGCATATGCAACCCTTTCTCTCGTATCAAATCGAAGTTTTCCGCATTCCAGACAGATATTTTTTTGTATAAATTTTCTTCTTGTCAGGCTTCTCACACGCGCTTCCAGCTCCTGCAGGTGAAATGGTTTTTCCATATAATCATTTGCACCGGAATCCAATCCTTCAACCTTATCTGCGATCTGACTTCTCGCAGACAGGATCAATACTTTTGTCTCTTCATTTTCTTTGCGAAGTTCCCGAAGGATCTCCATCCCATCCACCCCGGGCAGGTTAAGATCAAGCACGATCAGGTCATACAGTTCCGCATAGATCATCTCCAGTGCCTGCTCTCCGTCATTACACATGTCCACCTCATAACCTGCCAGATGCAGACTTTTCGCGATCATATCACATAATTTCTTTTCATCTTCAACAACTAATAATCTCAATTTACTTTTCTCCATTTTCTTAACAGGAAATTTACATCCCATATTATATAATGTAGTCACTGAACGGTCAATAAGCCGACTTTGAGCAATAACATTGAAAGGAGAAGTTACTATTTACAGTAACAAGTGGTATCTTAATGAAATCAGAAAAAGCAACACAGATTCTTTTACTTGCAGCCGGTCTGGTATTTTTCCTTGTCGGAATCTTCCGCGGAGAAGCTGCGGTTGTGCTTAGCAAGGCAATAAAATTATGTATGGAGTGTGTCGGAATTGGATAAGAAAATGAAATCAAGCAAAAAGCCTCTGGTCCGCTTCCGCGGATGGATTCAGGCAGCTGCAACGCTGCTGACCAACATTCATATCCCGAATCTGTTTAAAGGGAAAATTTATCAG
>OHZJ01000714.1_pt1 | contig 14625 bp, 8 predicted proteins | sample 1580411 | NCBI WGS metagenome assembly OHZJ01 (sample SAMEA3882519, study PRJEB24775) | human gut metagenome | biome: human-associated habitat; feature: intestine environment; material: feces | place: Netherlands | collected 2009/2010 | reverse complement strand
TCTTCATCAGGCTTAAGTCCCTTAGGTAATTTCTTAATTCCCTCCTTAATTATATCCATAGGAAGCTGTCTTCCTATAACACCTGTGGAAGCAACAAGAACAGCATCCTTAGGAAGCTTCATTTCATTACCTACCGTTTCAGCCATATCCATACAGTAACCGTATCCTTCTTCTCCCGTACAGGCATTGGCAACACCGCTGTTAATAACAACAGCCTGTGCATAAGGAGAATTATGCACCACATTGTAATCCCATTTTACCGGTGCTGCCTTAACTTTATTGGTTGTAAAAACACCTGCTGCCACACATGGCTTTTCGCTGTATACAAGTGCCATATCTTTTTTAACATTATTTTTGATACCGGCATTAAGTCCGTTTGCCATAAATCCTTTTGCGGCATTTACACCGCCGGAAATATTTTTATTCATATTGATATCCTCCATCTTTTACAAATAGTAATTTTAGTACCTTATTTATGTAATGTAAAGAAGGCATTTTATTTTTCTGTTAATAAATTTATTTATAATTATACATTTTCATTGCATAATATGCAATACCTAATTACAAAATGATATCTTACATAAAATAAGCCCACCGATAAAATACCGGTGGGCAAAATTACTTTTATAAATTATTTCTTATTCTCGTCAAGATTCTGCTTCATCATAGCACGAACTTTCATTGAAAGTCCGAAAAGATTGATAAATCCTGAAGCATCCTTGTGATCATATAAATCACCGGTTGTAAATGAAGCAAGACTTTCTGAATATAATGAATATGGAGAAGTTGTACCCTGCCTAATAATGTTACCCTTATAAAGCTTCATCTTGACTTTACCTGTAACAGTTTCCTGTGTCTTATCAACAAAAGCTGATAAAGATTCACGGAGCGGACAGAACCACTTTCCTTCATATACTAAATCTGCAAATCTTGTAGCAACAAGTTTCTTATATGCAAGTGTCTCACGGTCAAGACAGAGTTCCTCCAGCTGTGTATGGGCTTCCATAAGGATTGTTCCGCCCGGAGTCTCATATACGCCTCTTGATTTCATACCTACAACACGGTTCTCAACGATATCGATAATGCCGATTCCATTCTCGCCGCCAAGCTTGTTCAGTTCTGTGATGATCTCGGAAACTTTCATTGCCTTTCCATTTAAGGTCTTTGGAACACCTGCCTCAAATGTCATGGTGATTTCGGTCTCTTTATCCGGAGCTTTCTCAGGTGTTACGCTGAGTACTAACATATCATCATAGTTTGGAGCCTGCGCCGGATCCTCAAGCTCAAGTCCCTCATGGCTGATGTGCCACAGGTTACGGTCACGGCTGTAGCTGTGGTTTGCATCAAACGGAAGGTCGATGCCGTGTGCTTTACAGTAAGCCAGCTCGTCTTCACGGGACTGCATGGTCCATACATCGGTCATTCTCCAAGGAGCGATTACTTTGATATCCGGAGCAAGGGCTTTGATGCCGAGCTCGAAACGGATCTGGTCATTTCCTTTACCGGTAGCGCCGTGGCAGATGGCAACAGCACCTTCTTTTCTTGCGATCTCAACGAGTTTCTTTGCGATAACCGGACGTGCCATGGAAGTACCGAGCAGGTATTTGTTCTCATAAACAGCGCCTGCTTTTACGCACGGCATGATGAAGTCTTCACTGAACTCGTCGATAACGTTTTCGATATATAATTTGGAAGCGCCGGAAAGTTTTGCTCTCTCATCGAGGCCAACCAGTTCGTTTCCCTGGCCGCAGTCGATGCAGCAGCAGATTACTTCATAGTCAAAGGTCTCTTTCAGCCACGGAATAATGGCAGTAGTATCAAGTCCGCCGGAATAGGCAAGTACAACTTTTTCTTTCATAATGTAAGATCCTCCTTGGATTTCTCGTGCACCTATATGCGCGGTGCATCGTCAATGACTAAAATATACATCATACGACAGGATTATGCAAGCTTTTTTTCAGAAATTCAAAAAAAACTTGCATAATATACATTTAAGGTGTATACTTATGCAATCGACGGTATATGACAGCAGAAAACAAAGATTTTTCATTGAAAAAAGAAAATAATTGAGCTATCATAAAGAGAAAAGAAAAAATGTCCGGCAAGACAAGAAAACGGGCGAAAGAAAAAAGGAGAAAAAGGTATGATCAGAGCAGGAATTATCGGTTCTACAGGATATGCAGGAGGCGAGCTGGTGCGTATTCTCCTGGGACACAAAGATGTGGAGATTAAATGGTATGGTTCCAGAAGCTATATCGATAAGAAATATGCGTCGGTTTACCAGAATATGTTTCAATTAGTAGACGATGTCTGCAAGGACGACAACATGGAGCAGCTTGCAAAGGAAGTAGACGTCATTTTTACAGCAACTCCGCAGGGACTCTGTGCTTCCCTGGTAAATGATGAAATTCTTTCGAAAGTAAAGGTCATCGACCTGAGCGCCGATTTCCGTATTAAAGATGTAAAAACGTATGAAGAGTGGTACAAGATCGAGCATAAATCCCCGCAGTATATCGACGAGGCGGTTTACGGACTGTGCGAGATCAACCGTGAGAAAGTAAAACAGGCGCGCATCGTGGCAAACCCGGGATGCTATCCGACCTGCTCAACTCTTTCGATTTATCCTTTATTAAAGGAAGATCTCATTGATGGCAACACCATCATCATCGATGCAAAATCCGGAACTTCCGGAGCAGGAAGAGGAGCGAAAGTGGACAACCTCTACTGTGAGGTCAATGAAAACATCAAGGCATACGGCGTTGCCGGCCACCGCCACACACCGGAGATCGAGGAGCAGCTTTCCTATGCAGCCGGCTACCCGATCACCCTGAACTTCACCCCGCATCTTGTTCCGATGAACCGCGGCATTCTCGTAACGGCATACGCATCCCTGAAAAAAGATGTGACCTATGAAGAGGTTAAAGCCGTTTACGATAAGTATTATGCCAACGAGCAGTTTGTACGTGTTCTCGATAAGGATGTCTGCCCGCAGACGAAATGGGTCGAGGGAAGCAACTATGTGGATGTCAACTTCAAGATCGATCCGAGAACGAAACGAATCATCATGATGGGTGCGATGGACAACCTGGTCAAAGGCGCAGCAGGACAGGCGGTACAGAATATGAACCTGATGTTCGGCCTGCCGGAAAACGAAGGCCTGTGCATGCCGCCGATGTTCCCGTAAAAAAGACAGAAGCAGACAACAGACGGAATTTACGAAAAGCGAGGATAAAAGAATGAAAAAGATTGAAGGAGGCATCACTGCTGCAAAAGGTTTTCAGGCAGCAGGCGGCGCAGCAGGAATTAAAAAACAGGGCGTAAAGGATATGGCACTTGTCTACAGCGAGGTACCGTGCGTAGCAGCAGGAACCTTTACTACAAACATCGTAAAAGCAGCTCCGGTCAAATGGGACCAGGAGATTGTATACAACCATCCAACCGCACAGGCAATCGTCTGCAACAGCGGAATCGCCAATGCATGCACCGGCGAGGAGGGCTATGGCTACTGCAGAAAAACCGCAGAGGCAGCATCAGCTGCACTTTCCATTCCAGAGGACTCCGTTCTCGTTGCATCGACCGGTGTTATCGGAAAACAGATCCCGATCGATAAGATCGCAGCCGGCGTGGAAATGCTGAAACCGCAGCTTGCAGCTACAAGAGAAGCCGCAGCTACAGCAGCACAGGCGATCATGACAACCGACACCGAGCCGAAGGAAGTTGCTGTTCAGATCGAAATCGGCGGAAAAACCGTAACGATCGGCAGCATGTGCAAGGGCTCCGGAATGATCCATCCGAATATGTGCACCATGCTGAGCTTTGTGGCAACCGATGCAAATATTTCGAAAGAGATGCTGCAGAAAGCACTGAGCGAAGTCGTACCGGACACCTACAACATGGTTTCCGTAGACGGCGATACTTCCACAAACGATACCGTTCTCCTTCTGGCAAACGGTCTTGCCGGAAACCCGGAAATTACGGAAGAAAACGAGGATTACAAGATTTTCAAAGAAGCACTCTTTGAAGTCAATAAAACACAGGCGATGCACATCGCAGGCGACGGCGAGGGCGCAACCGCACTGTTCGAAGTGACGATTCAGGGAGCCGAGAGCAAAGAGCAGGCCGTGACACTGGCGAAATCCGTCATCACATCGAGTCTGACGAAAGCGGCAATCTTCGGCCATGACGCCAACTGGGGAAGAATCCTCTGCGCGATGGGTTACTCCGGAGCAAAATTCGATCCGGAAAATGTAGACCTCTACTTTGAGAGCGCAGCCGGAAAACTGCAGATTATCACGAAAGGTGTTGCCGTTGACTACAGCGAGGAGGAGGCAACGAAGATCCTCTCCGAGCCGAAAGTAACTGCGACCGCCGACATCCACATGGGAGAGGCGACAGCAACGGCATGGGGCTGCGACCTGACCTACGATTACGTAAAAATCAACGCAGATTATCGTTCCTGATCGGATCTGGAACAGGCACGGGAAAAGAGCATAAGAGGAGAAAAAATCATGGTAAATCAGATGTATCTGGACAAAGCAAATGTGCTGATCGAGGCACTTCCTTATATTCAGCGGTTCAACCGCAAAATCATTGTCATCAAATACGGCGGAAGCGCAATGGTGGATGAAGAGTTAAAGAGAAACGTCATCCAGGACGTAGTTCTTCTGAAACTGGTCGGCTTCAAACCGATCATCGTACACGGCGGCGGAAAGGAAATCAGCCGCTGGGTCGGAAAAGTCGGCATGGAACCGAAATTCGTCAACGGCCTTCGTGTAACGGATGCCGATACGATGGAAGTGGCAGAGATGGTGCTGAATAAGGTCAACAAAGAGCTTGTCACCATGATTCAGTCACTCGGAGTTAATGCTGTCGGCATCAGCGGAAAAGACGGCGGACTCTTAAATGTAGAGAAGAAGCTGTCCAAGGGCGAGGATATCGGCTTCGTTGGAAATATCAAGAACGTAAACCCGAAGGTGTTGTACGATCTTCTGGAGAACGACTTCCTTCCGGTTGTCTGCCCGGTAGGCATGGATGATGATTTCAATACTTACAATATCAACGCAGACGACGCGGCATGCGCCATCGCTGAGGCGTTAAATGCAGAAAAACTGGCATTCCTGACCGATATCGAGGGTGTCTACAAAGATCCGAAGGATCCGGAGAGCCTGATTTCCGAGCTCCACGTACAGGAAGCAAGAGATCTCATCACAAACGGAAATGTCGGCGGCGGCATGATTCCAAAACTGCAGGGCTGCATTGATGCGATCGAGAACGGCGTATCGAGAGTCCACATCATGGACGGAAGAATCCCGCACTGCCTGCTGCTTGAGATCTTTACGAACAAAGGAATTGGTACGGCTATTTTAGGGGAAAACAAGGAGAAATTCAATCATGAAGACGAATGAGTATATGGAACAGACCGAGCAGTACGTGCTCCACACCTATAACCGGTTCCCGCTCGTGATCGACCACGGCGAGGGCGTTCATCTGTATGACACCGACGGAAAAGCATATCTGGACTTTGCGGCAGGTATCGCGGTATATGCGCTCGGCTACAGCAATGACGATTATAAAAAAGCAGTGAAAGACCAGGTGGACAAAGTCATCCATGTTTCCAACCTGTTCTACAATGTTCCGATGGGCTCCGCGGCAGAAAAGCTGGCGAAGGCATCCGGCATGGATAAAGTATTCTTTACGAACAGCGGTACGGAGTCGATCGAGGGAGCCATCAAAGTAGCGAGAAAATACGCTTACTTAAAAGACGGCAGCAACGATCATGAGATCATCGCGATGAACCATTCCTTCCATGGAAGAAGCCTTGGAGCGCTTTCTGTAACAGGAAATACGCATTATCAGGATCCGTTCAAACCGCTGATCGGCGGCATTAAATTTGCGGATTTTAATGATCTGGAGAGCGTAAAGGCACAGATTACCGACAAGACATGTGCGATCATCATGGAGACTGTACAGGGCGAGGGCGGTATCTATCCGGCAACGAAAGAATTTTTACAGGGCGTGCGCGATCTGTGTGACGAGCACGACATCCTGCTGATTCTCGACGAGATCCAGTGCGGTATGGGAAGAACGGGAAAACTGTTCGCATGGCAGGATTACGGCGTACAGCCGGATGTCATGACGTGTGCAAAAGCACTTGGCTGCGGCGTTCCGGTCGGCGCCTTCGTGCTGAATAAAAAGACGGCAGAGCATTCGCTCGTTCCGGGAGACCACGGAACGACATACGGCGGAAACCCGCTGGCCTGCGCGGCTGTCAATGCTGTATTTGAATGCTATGAGAAACAGCATGTCGTAGAGCATGTAGCAGAGACGGCTCCGTATCTGGAGAAAAAGCTGGACGAACTGGTGGAAAAATATGACTGCCTCGCAGCACGCCGTGGAAAAGGCTTTATGCAGGGCCTTGTCGTAACGGGCCGTCCGGTCGGAGAAGTCATTAACCGCGCGATTGAGAACGGACTTCTTGTGATTTCCGCCGGAAGCGACGTTCTTCGTATGGTACCGCCGCTTGTGATTACGAAAGATGACATCGATGAGATGATTGAAAAACTGGAGAAAGCATTACAGTAATGTGAAATAGACAGCCGTCTGGTTTCCTATGCAGGAGACCGGGCGGCTGTTTTCCTGCTGTCCCTCGGTTCTGTATAAAAACGGGGAAAAAAGGAATAGTATAAAATGTACTCTCGGGGCCTTTCTGCACTTGCTTTTACGGCCGATTTTCCGCCAGCTGCACCCAAATTTCATCAACGTACGCACCGCGTACGCCTCAGAAATTTGGGCACAACTGACAAAAAATCTTCTCGTAAAATCAAGCGCAGAAAGACTCCGAGAGTACATAAAAAAACAGCAGGAGGAAGAATCAATGGCGGGAATTTTAACAGCGCTGCTTTCCGGCGCACTGATGAGTATTCAGGGCGTTTTCAACACAGAGGTGACGAAACAGACGAGTACATGGCTGGCGGCCGGCTGGGTGCAGATTAGTGCGTTTGCCGTCTGTCTTGCGGCATGGTGCATCACCGGGAGGGAGCCCATCGGGGATCTGTTCCGCGTAAAGCCGTGGTATCTGCTGCTCGGCGGGGCAATTGGCGCGTTTATCACGATCACGGTTATCTGGAGTATGGCAGGGCTCGGCCCGGCGAAAGCGGCGATGCTGATCGTCATTTCCCAGCTCGCAGCGGCGTGGCTGATTGAACTGTTCGGCCTTTTCGGTATGGAAAAAACGGATTTCACCGTGCGCAAGCTGCTCGGCATGGCAGTGGCAGTTGTGGGAATTGTAGTGTTTCAGTGGGAATAACGATTAAGATTTCTACTTGTATTTTTATGGTTTCTTCGATACAATAGAAACGTAGTTATGCGTACACAAGGGACCCTTGCGCGTCAGATGCGAAGCGGAAGGGAGTACACAGCATGAAATTGAAAAAACAGCAGAACAGAGGCAGAAAACATGCAAAAATACTGGCGGCGATGCTGGTTTTTTTGCTCTGCGGATGCAACCACAGGGATACAGAATACAAACTGTCAGATAGCACAGACGGGAGCACGGAGGAAACCGTTTTCGGGAATCAGAAGGAAGTGGATGAGGAGCAGACGGTTTCCGAAAAAAGCGCCGGAGAAACCACAGGCATTCCGGAAAAACGTGAGGCACAGGAGGCAGCACCGGAAGAAACGGTGCAGGTTTATATCTGCGGTGCGGTCGCTTCCCCCGGTGTCTACACGCTGCCGGGCGGAAGCCGCGTAGTGCAGGCTGTGGAAGCGGCAGGCGGATTTCTGCCGGATGCTGAAGAAAAAATCCTCAATCTTGCACGGAAAATCGAAGACGGAGAGCAGATCACCGTCTGGACGCGCGAGGAGGCAGAAAACATGGAAATCACGGAAACGCCGCAGCAGAATACGGGTGGCACGGAGCAGGCTTCCGGTTCCGGCAAAGTCAACCTGAACACGGCCGGAAAAGAAGAACTGATGACACTCTCCGGCATCGGAGAGAGCCGTGCGGATGCCATCATCGCCTACCGCGAAGCAAACGGCCCGTTTGGTTCGATTGAGGAGATTATGAACATTGAGGGCATCAAGGGAAAGATGTTTGAAAAGATAAGGGGTTCTATCGAGGTTTAGAACAAGAAGGAGAAGAAATGGCAAAGAAAGTTCTTGTAGTTGATGATGAAAAACTGATCGTAAAAGGAATCCGCTTCAGCCTGGAGCAGGACGGCATGGAGGTTGACTGCGCATACGACGGCGAGGAAGCACTCTCCATGGCAAAAGAAAAAGAATACGATATGATCCTTCTGGATCTGATGCTGCCAAAGCTGGACGGGTTGTCCGTCTGCCAGCAGATCCGTGAATTTTCCAACGTTCCGATCGTCATGCTGACCGCAAAGGGCGAGGACATGGACAAAATCCTGGGACTGGAATACGGCGCAGATGATTACATCACAAAGCCGTTCAACATTCTGGAAGTAAAAGCACGCATCAAGGCCATCATGCGCCGTGCGGCCCGCCAGGAGCCAAAAGAAGAGAAAGCAAAAGTCGTACAGGTGAAAGACCTGCGGATCGACTGCGAGGGCAGAAGAGTCTTCATCGGAGACCGCGAGATCAATCTGACTGCGAAGGAGTTCGATGTGCTCGAGCTTCTCGTCTTCAATCCGAACAAGGTGTACAGCAGAGAGAACCTGCTGAACATTGTCTGGGGCTATGAGTACCCGGGCGACGTGCGCACCGTAGATGTACATATCCGCCGTCTGCGCGAAAAGATCGAGAAAAATCCAAGTGAACCGAAGTACGTTCACACAAAGTGGGGAGTTGGTTACTATTTCCAGGCTTAAAATCAAAGAAAAATGGAAGTTTCTGCGGAGTCTGCGCTTCCGCATCACGGTGATTCTTGTGATCATCGGCATTGTACCGTGTGTGATCCTTGAGAAGAGCATCGTAAACAGCTATGAGGACCGTGCGGTATCGGTGCGCAGCATTACCGTAAAAAATCAGTGCGATATTATCTGCAACCAGCTCATCCAGCAGAATTACATGGAAGATCCTGGATCGGATGTCATCAACGGACAGCTCAGTATGCTGACGAATATCTACGGCGGCAGAATCCTGATTATTGACCAGGATTTCCGCGTCATCAAAGATACGTACGATATGGACCGCGGAAAGACGATTATCTCGCAGGAGGTCATCCAGAGCTTTCAGGGCAAGGAGACGAGCCAGTACGACCGGAAAAACAACTATCTGGAAATGACGGTGCGGATTCAGAATACCGAGACGAAGGAGACGCTCGGCGTTATGCTCGTCAGCATTTCGACGGATGAGATCCGTGCGAATATGAAAATTCTGGAGACGAAGGGAATGACGATTCTTTCGATCATTGCGCTTCTCGTGCTGGTCTTTGGCTATCTGCTCGCGGGCATTCTGATGAAGCCGTTCCAGAAGGTCACCCGTTCCATCGAGGACATCACCGACGGCTATCTCGACGAAAGCATTTCTGTTCCGGATTACCTCGAGACAGAGCTGATCACGGACGCATTCAACAAGATGCTGACCCGCGTCCGCACGCTCGACGATTCCCGCCAGGAATTTGTTTCGAACGTCTCGCATGAGTTAAAGACGCCGCTTGCGTCCATGAAGGTTCTGGCGGATTCGCTGAACGGGCAGGAGGGCGTTCCGGTGGAACTTTATCAGGAGTTCATGCAGGATATTACCTCGGAGATCGACCGCGAAAACCAGATTATTACCGACCTTTTGTCGCTGGTCAAGATGGATAAAAAGGTGGCAGACCTCAATATCACCCAGGTCAATATCAACGAGCTGTTAGAGCAGCTGCTGAAGCGGCTTCATCCGATTGCCGCACAGAAAAATGTGGAGCTCATTCTCGACAGCTTCCGCCCGGTCAATGCGGAGGTGGATGCGACGAAGCTCTCGCTGGCGTTCTCGAACCTGATCGAAAACGGCATCAAGTACAACAACGAGAATGGATGGGTGCGTGTATCCTTAAATGCGGATCACAAATATTTCTACGTGACGGTGGCAGACTCCGGCATCGGCATCCCGGAGGAGTCGATTGCGCATATCTTCGAGCGTTTCTACCGCGTGGACAAGTCCCACTCGCGGGAAATCGGCGGAACCGGCCTTGGCCTTGCGATTGCGCGGAGCGCGATTGTCATGCACCGGGGAGCGATCCGTGTATACAGCAAAGAAAACGAGGGAACGACATTTTCCGTGCGGATTCCTCTGAATTACGTGATGTAGGAGGTGGCGCACATGAAACGGATACTTGGCGTACTGCTGGCTGGCGTGCTGCTTCTTAGCGGCTGCGGGCAGTGGCAGAAGAGCCAGAAGGAGTCGGCGTATCACCTGTACTGCCTGGACAAAACCGGCACAACACTGGTGCAGGAGCCGTATGAACCAAAAGAAGGAACGGATCAGAAACTGATCAAGGAACTGGTTGACGCGTTGCAGGAGAAACCTGCCAAGGACGGAAACCAGGCACTTCTTTCCAATGGGATTTCCATCAAGACGTATACGCTGGAGAACGGGCTCCTTACGCTGAACTTAAGTGGAGAGTACGGAGAGCTTGCGCGGCCGCAGGAGGTTTTGGTGCGTGCAGGACTGGTGCGTACCTTTGTGCAGGTTCCGGAGGTGGAGCGCGTGACGCTTCTGATCGACGGGGATCCGTTAAAGGATTCCAAAGGACGCGAGATCGGAACGATGACGGCGGACAGCTTTCTGGAAAATTCCGGAAGGGAAATTTATCAGTATCAGTATGCGACGCTGACACTGTATTTTGCAAATGAAGCAGGCGATCATCTTGTGAAGGAGACGCGGCGGGTGCCGTACAGCACGAACATTCCGCTGGAGCGTGTCGTGGTGGAGCAGCTGATGAAGGGACCGAAAGAAGACGGCCACTATGCAGTGCTGCCGGATACGATGAATGTCTTAAGTGTCACGACATCCGATCGGATTGCCTATGTGAATTTTGACAAATCTTTTAAGGATTCTGCGCTTTCGAGTGTGGCGGAGCAGATTCCGATTTATGCGGTGGTGGATTCCATCACGACGAACTGTAAGGTGGATAAGGTGCAGTTTTCCATCAACGGAGAGAGCGATGTAACCTTCCGTGAAACGATGAAACTCAATCAGTTCTACGAGGAAGACCTGTCTTATCTGGAGGAAAAAGATACATGAGAAAACGGCCCATGTGCCTGGCGTGTCTTGGATTCATGCTGGTGCTTGTGCTGCTGCGGATTGCGGGCGTGCCTCTTGGCACGCCTTTTTCTGACCCCAAATACGAAAACAAAGCGCAGCAGGGCAGGAAGGTGTGGATTGCAGGGACAATTGAAACGTATGAGAAAAAGAGCAGCAACAACGGGTATGTGCTGCGCGGGGAGGGAAGCAAAGGGAAATTTTATCTGCTCGCAAAGCGGGGAGATCTGCCGGTCGGAGCCGCTGTGCGGGTGTACGGAACTGTAAAAAAGCCGGAAAGCCCGCGCAATCCGGGGATGTTTGATGAGAAAACATATTATGAGGGAAAAGGCTGTGCGTTTTACGTGATTTCGGAGCGGGAGGAAGTTGTGAATGTCGGGCGGTGGAATCTCGGCGAAGCGCTCCGGCTGGAGCGGGAGCGGTGCTGTGCCGTTTTAAAAGAAATGATGCCGGAGGAGGAGGCAGGTGTGCTTTCTGCGATGCTGCTCGGGGAACGGTCGGAACTCACGGAGGAGACGTATCTGGCGTATCAGCAGAGCGGTCTGCTGCACCTGATTTCCGTTTCCGGCATGCATCTGATGCTGCTCGGCATGGCACTCCGACGGCTGCTGATGGCGCTGCATCTGCCGAAAACTCCCGCGTCTCTGGCAGCGGCCGCCGGTATGGTGCTGTATGGCATGTTTACCGGCAGCGGAACGGCGACCGTGCGTGCAGTGGTGATGTTTGCAGTGCGGATGGGAGCTGTCGCAGTGGGGAGGACGTATGATTCCTTAAGTGCGCTCTCTCTTGCGGCAATTCTGATGCTGGCAGAAAACCCCTCGTATCTGGAGCAGAGCGGGTTCTGGCTTTCGTTTGGAGCAGTAACAGCCATTTCCGGGGTTTATCCGGTTCTGGCGGGGGAGAAGGCGGAACGGAAGAGACGCGGGGAAAAAACGGGGCTGGAAAAGCTTGCGGCGAAAGGAAAAGAGGCTGCGATGGTGTACCTTTCCCTGCAGCTTGTCATGATCCCGCTGCAGGCGTGGTATTTTTATGAGATTCCGCTCTTTGCGTTTCTGCCGAATCTGTTTGCAGGAGCTGTCATGACGGCGGTGCTGCTGCCGGGTGCTGCGGGGCTTCTGGCGGGACTGGCAAGCGTGAAAGCGGGAAGTGTTGTTCTGCTTCCGGCGCGGTTCCTGCTCACACTTCTGCGGCAGATGACAGCGGCGGTCGCACAGATTCCGGGAAATGTGTGGATCTGCGGTCAGCCGGAAAAATGGCAGATGGCAGGATATGGAATCATTCTGACCGGTCTGCTGGTGATACTGTATGTGCGAAAACGAAAACGGGAGATGAATCCGGATGGGGCAAAACGAAAAGGTGCGCAGGCACGAAGGCGGGAGCGGATGCTCTTTGGTATTACCATGTTTTTTGCCTGTGTTCTGCTTTTTTACCGTCCCCGGGAAACGTTTTCCATTACAGCGCTGGACGTCGGCCAGGGCGATGCGCTGGTGGTGGAGAGCGGCCGTTTTCTGATGCTGAATGACGGCGGGAGCAGCAGTGCGTCTGCGATCGGGGAAAAAAGGATTCTCCCGTATCTGAAACAGCGCGGCATTGCCGCTCTTGATGCCGTTGTTGTCACGCACCCGGACGCAGATCACACGAACGGAATCCTCGAACTGCTGGAGCTGATCGGGGAGCAGAAAACGGCGCTTCGCATCCGCCATCTGTTCCTGCCTGTGTGGATGAAAGGAAGCGAAAAAGAAAATCCTTTTATTTTAGCCGCACAAAAAGCGGGAATTATGGTAGAATATCTAAAAAAGGGAGACGAGATCCGTGCAGGAGAACTCACCGTATCGGTGCTTCATCCGGGAGCGGGCGAAGACTATACGGGAGAGGAAAACGCCGGAAGTGTTGTATTACAGCTTTCCTGCGGTGCCTGCCGCGCACTTCTGACGGGAGATCTGGAGGGAAGCGGAGAAGAAGAGGTCCTGGGGGCGGCAGAGCGGTGCCAGATTTTAAAGGTGGCGCACCACGGCTCGAGAAATTCAACGAGCGAGGCATTTCTGAACCGCATACAGCCGCAGATCAGCCTGATTTCCTGCGCGTGGCCGGGACGGTACGGCCATCCGCACCGGGAGCTGCTGGAGCGGCTTCGTGCCTGCAAAAGCCATATCTACGGAACACCGGTGGATGGAGCCGTGACAGTACAGCTGAAGCGTGACCGCCTGGCGGTTCACGGATACCGGTCGGATGTGGAATTTCCCGTCTCCTGAATGGTCAAAAGCTCCGGCTGCTGCGGCACTGCGCAAACGTGCTTCTGCCGGAACGAAAGAAAGAGGATGAAATGAAAAGCATTTTAGAAGATATCAAAACGCAGAATTTTAAGCAGGCCTACCTGCTCTACGGAGAAGAAGCCTATCTGAAGCATCAGTATAAAAACAAGCTGAAAAACGCACTGCTGCCGGAGGACGACACGATGAATTTCTCCCGCTTTGAGGGAAAAGGAACCGAGATTCCCAAAGTGATTGACCTTGCGGAGACGATGCCGTTTTTTGCGGACCGCCGTGTGATTCTGCTGGAAAATACAGGATTTTTCAAAAACAAAGCCGACGCGCTGGCAGACTACATGGGATCCCTGCCGGATTATCTGGTGCTGATCTTCGTGGAGGAGGAAGTCGATAAGCGGAACCGTATGTACAAGGCGGTGCAGAAGCAGGGAAGAGCAGTGGAATTTGCTCGTCAGGACGAAAAGACGCTGATGACCTGGGTACTCGGCATGATGAAAAAAGAGGGAAAAAAGATCACACGCCAGGATATGGAAGATTTTCTGGAAAAGACGGGCACGGATATGGGAAATATCTCGCAGGAGCTGGAAAAACTGCTCAGCTATACGATGGGAAGAGATGTGATCACACGGGCGGATATCGAGGCAGTCTGCACAACGCAGATTACGAACCGGATTTTCGAGATGATCCGCGCGGTAACGGAGAAGAAGCAGCGGAAAGCGCTCGATCTGTATCAGGATCTGCTGGCTTTAAAGGAGCCGCCGATGCGGATTCTCTTTCTGCTGGCACGCCAGTTCAATCTGCTGCTGCAGGTCAAAGAGCTGCTGGCAGAGCACTGCGATCAGGCGACGATCGCAAAACGGACGGGACTGCAGAGCTTCGTTGTGCGGAACTATATTCCCATGTCGCGCCAGTATGCGGCGGAGGAATTAAAAGCGGCGGTCAATGACTGCGTGCAGATGGAAGAGGACGTGAAGACGGGAAAAATTTCCGATCTGCTGAGTGTGGAGCTGCTGATTACGAAATACAGCAGGGCGGCGTAAGAGCAGAGTTTTCTATAGCAAGACCCGAAAATAATGCAAAAAAGGCAGTGCTGCTGAGCGCGAATTGCAAGGAACAGATTTGAAGGCGTACCGGGGTACGACGAAAATCT
>OHZJ01000690.1_pt1 | contig 14956 bp, 9 predicted proteins | sample 1580411 | NCBI WGS metagenome assembly OHZJ01 (sample SAMEA3882519, study PRJEB24775) | human gut metagenome | biome: human-associated habitat; feature: intestine environment; material: feces | place: Netherlands | collected 2009/2010 | reverse complement strand
CCATCGCCAAATACTACATTCCAAGTGGCCGCCTGATTCAAGAAATCGACTACAGCCACCGCAACCCCGACGGCACGTTCAAGCACAAGCCCGATAGTCTGTGCAACGTGTTTCACACGGCTCACGGCCGTGAGGTGCACGACGGTGGTGGCATCACTCCCGATATAAAAGTCACCTTCCCAGAAGTGAACCGACTGGTTTACAACATCGTGCGCGACCAGTGGGCATTCGACTACGCCACAAAATACGCAGCCGAGCACCCCACCATCGCCCCTGCTGGCGAATTTGAAATCACCGACGAGATTTTCAACGATTTCAAGAAGTTTATCGACCCCAACAAGTTCCAATACGACAAGTTGTGCGAGACTGGCGTTTCGCTCCTTCGCAAGACGGCCGAAACGGAGGGTTATATGACCGACTCGGTGAAAGCGGAGTTCGACAAACTGGAAAAGATGCTGAAGCACGACCTCAACCACGACCTCGACCGCAACCGTAAGGAAATCAACCGCCAACTGTCGAGCGAAATCGTAAAGCGATACTACTACGACGCAGGCGAATGTGAAAACGAACTGAAGTTCCACAAGGCAATGGACGAAGCCGTGGCAATGTTCAACAAACCCGGCGAATACAAAAAGATACTTAGAAAATAGAAGGTCTCTCACGGATCTCACGGCTATCGCACTTGCCTCACTTGCCTCACACAGATCTCACAGATTTTTTTTAAAATTTGTCCGATAAGTCCGATAGGTCTGATGAGTCCGATAGGTCCGAAAATTCTAATTTCTAATATCTAACTTCTGATTTCTCAAAAAGAAATGGAAATAAGAGAATTATGTGATATTTTCAACAACAAGGCGCGAATTGCCGCTGTCAAAAAACTGCTGACGGCGAAGCGCAACCGTGTGGTGTCGGTTGATGGGCTGGCTGGTTCGTCGGCCGCCATGCTGTTTGCACGGCTGCCACGCCTCGAAGCGCCCTACCTCATCATCGCCAACGACCTCGACGAAGCCGGCTACATCTACAACGACATCTGTCAAATCAATGGCGAAGACTCCACGCTGATTTTCCCGTCGGGCTACAAGCGCGACATCAAATATGGACAAATAGATGCGCCGAGCGAAATTCTCCGCACCGAGGTGCTCAACCAGTGGTACGGCAACCCCAAATTGCAATGCGTGGTCACCTATCCCGAAGCACTCGCCGAGAAGGTGGCGGCAAAAGAGGTCATCGACCACACCACCATCACCCTCACCGTGGGATCGGAGGTGGACTTGATAGCCACAGGCGCACAACTCCGTGAGTTTGGTTTCCAAATGGTGGACTATGTGTATGAGCCGGGGCAATTCTCAATTCGTGGCTCCATTCTCGACGTGTTTTCTTACAGCAACGAACTGCCCTACCGTATCGACTTTTTCGGCGATGAAATCGACAGTATTCGCACATTCAACGTCGAAACCCAGTTGAGCGACCAACGCCTCAACAGCATTTCCATTCTCAACAACAATGCCGACGCAGCCAACAGCGGAACATCGCTTTTGGGCTTCATTCAGAAGGAGGCGTGGCTGATTTGCCGCAGCGCCGACTGGCTCACCAGCAGAGTGAAGGCAGTGACGGAGGAAACGCTTTCGTCGAGTGCCATGATTGCCGAGGAATGCGATTCGCACGCCATGGAGAAAATCGTGGATTACGCCGATTTCATCGCAGATTTTAGCGATTTTCGCCGTCTGGAGTGGCACACAGCCGAAAACTCCGACCCTTGCGACGCACGCCTCACCTTCTCGCTCACCCCACAAGGCATCTACCATAAGAATTTCGACCTCATCAGCAGTTCGTTTAAAGATTTCATTGCGAAGGGCTACAAACTATACATTCTCAGCGACAGCGAGAAGCAGACCGCGCGCCTGCGTGTGATTTTCGACGACCGCCACGACGAAATTCCGTTTACCCCGGTAAAAAGCACCATTCACGAGGGCTTCGTTGACGACGAGTTGAAGATGTGCGTGTTTACCGACCACCAGATTTTCGACCGATTCCACCGCTATAATCTCAAGAGCGACCGCGCTCGTTCGGGCAAACTCGCCCTCTCGCTGAAAGAACTGAACCAGATTGAAGTGGGCGACTACATCGTGCATGAAGACCACGGCATCGGCAAGTTTGGCGGACTGGTGTGCAACCGTGCCAACGGCACTTTGCAGGAGGTAATCAAACTCATCTATCAGAACGGCGACATCATATTCTGCTCTATCCACGCGCTGCACAAACTGTCGAAATACCGTGGCAAAGAGGGCGTGGAGCCAAAGTTGAGCAAACTCGGCGGCGGCGCTTGGAACAAAATCAAGAACCGCACCAAGAGCAAACTCAAAGACATAGCCCGCGACTTGATAAAACTCTACGCAAAACGCCGCGAGGCGAAGGGTTTCGCCTATTCGCCCGACGGATATTTGCAGCAGCAGCTCGAAGCGTCGTTTATCTACGAAGACACCCCCGACCAACTCAAAGCCACGCAAGCCGTGAAGGCCGACATGGAGCGCGACCGCCCTATGGACCGCCTGGTGTGCGGCGATGTGGGATTCGGCAAAACGGAAGTGGCGATTCGCGCGGCATTCAAGGCGGCGACCGACGGCAAGCAGGTGGCGGTGCTCGTGCCTACCACAGTGCTTGCATTCCAGCACTACAACACGTTCACCGAGCGTCTGAAGGAGTTCCCTGTGAGAGTAGATTATCTCACCCGCGCCCGCAAGCCAAAAGAGGTGAAGCAACTGCTTGCCGACTTGGCTGACGGAAAAATCGACATTCTGATCGGAACGCACAAATTAATCGGTAAAACCGTGAAATTTCGCGACCTCGGACTGCTGATTGTGGACGAGGAACAGAAGTTTGGCGTGAGCGTGAAGGAGAAACTGAAGGAGATGAAAACGAACGTCGACACCCTCACGATGAGTGCCACCCCAATTCCTCGCACCTTGCAGTTCTCGCTGATGGGCGCGCGCGACTTGAGTGCCATCACCACGCCACCAGCCAACCGCTACCCTATCCTCACTTCGGTGAAACCGCTCGACGACGACATCGTGAAGGAAGCCATCAATTTCGAACTCTCACGCAACGGTCAGGTGTTTTTCGTGAACAACCGCATCGACCAGTTGCCAATCCTCGAAAATATGATTCACCGCCTCGTGCCTGACGCGCGTGTGGTGGTGGGCCACGGTCAGATGAGTCCCGAAGAACTGGAGAAACGCATCATCGACTTCACCAACCACGACTACGACGTGCTACTTGCCACCACCATCATCGAGAGTGGCATCGACATGCCGAACGTGAACACCATCATTATCAACAACGCCCAAAACTACGGTTTGAGCGATTTGCACCAACTCCGTGGGCGTGTGGGACGCAGCCACCGCAAGGCGTTCTGCTACCTCACCATTCCGCCTGAGCGTCCGCTCACCCCTGTGGCAATGCGCCGACTGAACGCCATCGAGAGTTTCAGCGACTTGGGCTCCGGCATTCAGATTGCGATGCAAGACCTCGACATTCGTGGCGCCGGCAACTTGCTCGGAGCGGAGCAAAGCGGCTTTATCGCCGACCTCGGCTACGAGACCTACCAGAAGATTTTGAAGGAAGCGGTGCTTGAACTGAAAACGCAAGAATTTGCCGATACTTTCGAGGCTCAGCAGACGGAAGAATCGCAGATTTCTGGCCACGAGGTGGAATATGTGAACGACTGTACCATCGACACCGACCTCGAACTTTTCTTCCCTCCTACCTACGTGCCACAAGAGAGCGAACGCATCACGCTTTACCGCGAACTCGACAATATGGAGACCGACAAGGAGGTGGACGAATTTGAGGCGAGAATGCGCGACCGTTTCGGTCCTATTCCCGATATTGCCGCCGAACTCATCCGCATCGTGCCCATGCGCCGCATAGCGCGCACCTTGGGCGTGGAGAAGGTGGCACTGAAGCAGGGCAACCTTTACCTCTACTTCGTGGGCAAGGAAAATGCGGCGTACTACAATTCCAACGCTTTCGGCCGTTGCCTGGCTTACTTGCAGAGCGAACCGCTGCGCTGCAAACTCCGCGACGTGAACGACCGTTGCAGTTTCCTCATCGAAAACGTGAAATCGGTTACCGAAGCCCTCGCCCTCCTCAAGCACATCGCCGCCATGCGCCCAGTGTAGCGAGAAATCAGAGGTTAGAGGTTAGAAATTAGAAGTTAGAGATTAGAAGTTAGATTTTCGAATCTTCGAATTTTCGAGATTTCGAGATTTCGATGGCATCGACCTGTTGACTTGTTGACTCGTTGACTTGTTAATGTTTTTTAACGGTGGTTGGGGTGGGGATTGGAATATTGTGGGTATCTTTGTTAGTTAATTGGTTAATAATGAACTTATATAAGATATGAAGATTTTTTCTCGTTTCACTCCTCTGCTGGTAATGGGGGTGCTTGCCATCACCATCGCGCTCTCAGGTTGTGGCAAAGATGCCTTGCAAAAGGCTGTGAAAGACGCTTTTATCAAGGGTGACACCACCGAAACCACCTATCAAGCCATCTGCGACATCATCACTGGCAATCCCGAAAAATACAGTGCCTACGTTGATGCCGACGGCAACATCAACACCGACGCTCTCGACGAGATGATCAACGAGGTGGGGCAAAGTCTGCGCCCACCAATGACTTGGAACACCAGAAATTACGGTCAACGCGCGCTGTCGCTGAGTATCTACTTCGAGCGCAGCGGCTCGATGGTGCCCTACGACCAGGCTTCGGGGGCAGGCCAGTTGAAAAAGGCGGTGAACGACCTCATCAACTTCTTCCCCGGCGGCGAGAACGCAAGCATCAACATCGTGAACGACAACATCTACCCCTACAGCGGCACGGTGGAATCGTTTTTGCAAGACCGCGACATCTACGCCTCCACAAAAGGCATCGGCGATGCCTCGTACACCGACTTCAAGGTGATTTTCGACAAGATTTTCCAAGCGCAAAAGCCCGGTAATGTGGCGGTGCTGATTACCGACCTCATCTATTCGCCCAAAAACACCGCTGGCGTGAGCGTGAGCAAGATTTTCAACGAGGAAAACAGCCTTGCCACCTCCATCTTCACCAAATACAAGGGTAAATCCATTATCGTGAACCAACTTCGTGGCGACTACGACGGTCAGTACTACCCCTACAACGGCAACTCATTCCACTACAAGGGGCTGCGTCCGTTCTACGCCATCATCATCGCCGACGCTTCCACCATCGACCGCATGGTGAAAGACACCCGATTCACCAACTTCCTCAACCTGCAAGGCACGGTGAACACCTATCGCTTCAACCAAGCCCACACCACGCTTGACTACAAGCTCGTGCCTGTGTGGAAAAACAACGCCGGCCGCTTCCGTGAGAGCCGCGACCAGAAGGGGCTCATCACCAACTGCGAGCCCGACCGCGAAACCGGCATCATCGCATTCAGCGTGGCAGTGAACTTCGGCGGCCTGCAGAAAGACGAAGCATTCCTGAGCAATCCATCAAACTTCACAATACAGTCGCAAAACGGATTCACCATGAAGGTGGAGAAAATCATGCCAACCGACATCACTGGCAACACCAAGACATACCTCGACGGCATGACGCACGTGATTACCTTCACCGGCAAGATGAACACCGCCAAAGAGGAAATCAACGTGAACTTGCGCAACGACTTCCCTGCATGGATTGCACAATCCACCAGCAATGACGATTCAAGCGCATCCACCGCAGGATTTGCCAACACCACCTTCGGATTGGAGCGATTCCTCCGTGGCATTTACGACGCATTCTCGGCATCACAAGCCAACTACACCTCAATGACAATAAAACTCGAAAAATAAGATATGGACAAAAAAGGCATTTATCTCATCACGGGCATCGTGGCCACAGTGCTATTCTGGATTTTCCGTGTGGAAGTTTACGAAGGGCTCTACCAAGTGCCGGGCTACAGCGATGCCATGTACAACACCGGCATCTACGGCATAGTGGGCATCATCAGCGCAGCCATGGCTTGGGGCGCAGCCGCCATCTTCTACTACGCCATCAACTCGGTGCGCTTCGCGCGCTGGTGGCACTGGCTCTCTATCCTTGCCATCGTGAGCATTCTCGCGCCCATCGTGTGCTACTGCGTGAACTCCAGCATTTTCAACTCCGAAAACTACTCCTACGCCGCCGAAATGGTGTCGTTCGAGGGCGTGAACATGATTTTCACTGCAGTTTTGTATGTGGTGGCATCATATTCTATCCGCTGGTGGAGCTCCAACTGCCGTCACACTCCATTCCCACAATAAACTGAATCATCACAGCACAATAAAAGTCAAGATATGAGATTATTCATTTTCGCCATCGGCGGCACAGGCTCCAGAGTGCTGAAGTCGCTCGTCATGCTCTCGGCAGCCGGTGTGAAACCGCTCGACGAAGACGGCCGTCCAATCCCCAACGTGGAACTGGTGCCCATCATCATCGACCCGCACAAGAGCAACGAAGACCTCAAGCGCACCGAGCAAATGCTCACCGAATACTGCACCATTCGCGAAAAACTCTACGGACGCGAAGTGAATGGCGACGGATTTTTCGGCACCAAAATCAGCACCCTGCGCTCAATCATGGGCATGACTGCCACCACCATCAACGACACCTTCATCTTCAACATGGAGGCTGTGGGGCAGACCAAGTTCCGCCAGTTTATCAGCTACGACACCATGGATGAGCCAAACCAGGCACTCACGTCGCTCCTATTTGCCGACTACCAGTTGGAAAACAAGATGAACATCGGTTTCGTGGGATCGCCCAACATCGGATCGGTGGCGCTCAACATGATTAAGGACAGCGAAGAATTTAAGGCGTTTGCCAACGTGTTTGGCGAGGGCGACCGCATTTTCTTCATCAGCAGCATATTCGGCGGCACAGGCGCGGCTGGTTTCCCGATTTTGGTGAAAAACATTCGCCAAGCGCAAAACCTCGACGTGAGCAACAAGAATTTCCTGCGCCAAGCCCCTATCGGCGGACTCACCGTGCTGCCCTACTTCAACCTCAACAACAGTCAGGGCAAGAGCATCGACAAGGCCGACTTCGTGGTGAAAACGCAAAGTGCGCTTCAATACTACAACGAAACGCTCACCGGCGACGCCGACCGTAACGTGAACGCCATCTTCTACCTTGGCGACCAAACCTCGTCGGTTCCCTACGACTACGACCCCGGCAACATTCGCGACCAGCACAACCCTGCCCACTTGGTGGAAATGGTGGGTGCGATGGCGGCACTGAAATTCGCCGGTATGGCCGACAGGCAATTCCTCGACGGCATGGGCGGCTTCCTGCCCACCAAGGCGTTTGAGTACGGTCTCGACAAAGACTTGCTCGATGTGGATTTCACCACGTTCGGACAGGAGACACGCCACCTCATCTATCGCCCAATGGTGAAGTTCCACATGCTGTTTATCTACATGCGCACCGCCTTGAAAGCCATCATCGGCCAGGGCTACACGCAAGACGAGCCAAAAATCCGCAGCGAGTTCACCACCACGCAGTTCTACCGCACGCTGGTTGACCAGTTCTTCGACTTCTACACCGAATGGCTCACCGAGATGCACCAGAATCTGCGCCATGTGGAACTGTTCAACGTGGGCGAGAACAACCTTTCCAACATCATCCACAATGTGGTGACTAAAAAGGGATTCTTCGGACGCAAGAGCGTGGACGAAAACACGTTCAACTCCGAAATGAACAAACTCAGCCGCGACAACAAAAAATACAGCGACCGCACTGTGGAATACAAGTTGCTCGACCTCTTCAACCAAGCGGCTGGCAACATTCTTGACGAAAAATACGAAAACATCAATTAAGCCTCACACGCACCATGAGCAAGATTCTTTCATACAACAACAAGACCACCAAGACCAGTTCGGAAGACTGGATTGCAGTGGAACCATATAGCGACGACGACATTCGCCAAATCAAAGACCCGAACGGCGGACTGTCGCGCAACCCTCGCACAGCCATTCCAAGCCCATTTGCGCAACTCGACCTCGTGAAAAACGCGTTTGAGCATCTGCAACCCACGCCACAAGGCATGGTGGGCATAGCCAACGAGCAAATCATGGTGAGCAACGCCCTCGATGTGGCGCAGCTCTTCTTTGAATACGAAAACCACCGCGACCAACTCCATATCGTGCGCTGGAACAAGACCGCCGAACTTGAGCGACTGAAGGCTTCGCCAGAGCACCGGCTCTATGGCGAAACGCTCGAACTCTTCCTGCAAGCCGACCGTGTGTACAACTTCGCACAACTTCAGGACTGGTATATCCTCTTGCTCAACAATCAGGTGATAGGCGGCACCAGCCCTTGCTCATTCACGATGGCTGCGCCCAATGTGGGCGTGGTGGAATCTGTGAATGTGGAACCTAATGTGAAACTTTTCGGCCAGGTGCGCGACCTCTGGCAGCGCGACGATGAGTTTATCTACCATCTGTTCCTGCTCTTCAACGCCTACACCAGCCTGCGTCGCTCATTGGGCAACGTGTATCAGTATATGGTCAACAACCTGCCGCTGATTCAGCGCAACAAGCCCGAACTCTACAACCGCATCTTGGCGGTTATCCCCAACCCCACCGCCCTGCAAGCCGACCGCGAGCCTATGGTGCGCCAGATGCTCGACATGCAGTTCAGTCCATTCGCTGGCGAGAGTGCCGTGAGTGTGCTCAGCGCGCCGCTCTACCGCAAGAAGATGGTGGACGTGACCACAAGTGCCGCCAACAGCGACTTCGTGATCGCCCCCACGCGCAAGCAAGCCGACGGCGAATTGCTGCCGCTGGTGCTTCGCAACAATTTCAACGGCTCGGTTGACCACTACACCTACATCAACCGTGAGTGGGACAGTGCCACACAGGTGTTTGCCGGCGGCGTGCCTGTTGACGAGCGTCATCTGCCCGACACCAGTATCCTCTACCCATTCCTCACCACCGACGATTTCTTCACCGAGAATATCATACGCTTGGGCGGAACAATCGACGAAAACCACTACTTCGACGGCAATATCCAGCGCACGGCAAACGCCAGCACAGCAAGTTATCTACTGCCGTTGAAGCCCGTGTTCTTCAAATATTTCAACGCTTCCGACCTTTCGAGCCATGTGCTTGGCCGCAATTTCATCGACATTGTGGAAACCGGCGCAGGAAGCGTGACGGTAACGCTGCGCATTCCCGTCAAAAAGCGCTTCATAGAACTTTCACGCACCTATATTCCCATCGACGACGCCTCATGGCAGTTTAGCGAGCAAATGGGTATGGGCCGCATCATCAGCGGCGTGCAGCTCTGCACCAGCATTTTCCCATTCGTGCGCACAGGCCGTGCCGATGCCTACAAGGTGCAACTGTTCACCTATGTGATGAACGGCGGAGGCAGTGGCGAAATGCCGAAGGTGACCGAGCAACCTCGCACCCGCCTGAGTTACGCCACCACCTACTACGATGTGCAAGGCGATTTCGACTACATCGAGGCTTCGGTGAGCAATGAGTTGGGCACTTTCCAAGGCGTGATTGTACCGCTGTGGAAACCCTACGCTCCAAGCGCGAAGGAACTGATTTTCGCCGTTGACTTCGGCACCACCAACAGCCATGTGGAATGGGCTGAGCGTGGCATGGAGTCGCAGCCGCTCACTTTCAGCGACAACCGTGAGCAGACGCTCATCGCATCGCTGCTGAAGAAGGATTCGCTTCTCATCGCCGACCAGCTCCAGCGCATTGAGTTCCTGCCTCGTGAAATCGACGACATCTACGGTTTCCCACTGCGCACCGCATTGGCTAACAACCGTGGCGCGGCTGGTGGCACCAACCTTTTCAGCGACATCAACATTCCGTTCCTCTACGAACGCCAATATTTCGACGGCTACGAAGTGGCCACCAACCTCAAATGGATGGGCGACAACACGCTCTCGAAGGAATTCCTGCGTGAAATCGTATTGCTCATCAAGGCAAAGGCACTGCTCGAAAACGCCGACCTCGACAAGGTGCGACTGGTGTATTTCTACCCTGTGAGCATGGGCGGTGCCGACCGTTCACGCCTTGAAACAGCGTGGGAAGAATTGTTCAACACCTACATCGGCGGCAACATCGACAGCAATTTGCATGTTTACCCCGAATCCATCGCCCCGGCGTTCTACTACAAGGGCGCAGATGTGGCTGGCAGCAGTTATGTGTCGGTTGACATCGGTGGCGGCACCAGCGACACGGTGATTTACCAAACCAGTGCCGACCAGCAAAAGACGGTTCCTGTGGCTATCTCGTCGTTCCGATTCGCCGGCAACGCCATCTTCGGCGACGCTTTCAGTCCACACGATGCCGACAACAATCCCCTGCTCCAGCACTACACCGAATATTTCCGCAAACTGGTGGAGCACAACCCCGATGTCACCTACCTCAACAGCATCATGAACACAATCATGGCTGGCAAGCGCAGCGAGGACATCAACGCCTTCCTGTTCTCTATCGAGAATGTGGAGCAACTGCGTGGTTTGCCTCCAATGGACCGCAACCTCTACAGTTACAACGCCCTCTTGCGTGGCGACGACCAGCGTAAACTGGTGTTTGTGTACTTCTACAGCGCGCTCATCTACTACATCGCCCGCTCGATGAAGCACCGTAATTTCGTGAAGCCAAAGCAAATCTACTTCAGTGGCACAGGCTCGAAGATTCTCAACATTCTGGGCAGTCGCGAACTGGTGACCGAAATCACCCAGAGCATTCTGGAGCGTGTGTTTGGCGAGAAATACACCGAGCCGTTCAGCATTAAGGTGGAGCGCGACTGTCCGAAGCAAATCACCTGCCGTGGCGGCGTGCGCCTCGAAAACCAACGCCTCGACAGCCACACATCGCCCGAAATGAGCACGCTCATCGACATGATGCGCCCACGCAACGTGAACGCCATGAAGTATTGCTACTCGATGATTGACGAGGAACAACTCACCATCGACAAGGTGAACGACCTCGGGGTGCGCGAGAAGATTGTGGACGAGGTGAAGCAGTTCAACCAGTTCTTCATCGAACTTTGCGACGCTGTAATGCGCGACGAGTTGGGCGTTGACGACAAGGTGTTCAACACGTTCAAGACCGTGGTCGATGAGAATGTGGCAAACTATCTCATCGCCGGCATCAACAGTTATCTGCAAGGCCGTTACGAGCCGGGGGCCGTGGTGGAAGATGTGCCTTTCTTCTATCCTATCATTGGCGTAATACGTTACAATTTGCTGAAAAATTTATAATCCATACCGTTATGAAACATCTGATTACTATCATACTGCTACTTGCGGCGATGCCTATGTGGGCGCAGAATGCTGTGGACCTTGATTCTGCCAGCACCGAGCAAAGTCTGCAAAGTCGCATCAACGATGCCGACAACACAGCCGACAGCCTCGCTGCCGCCGCACCGCAAGTCGAGGAAATGGCACAGCCTGCCACCTCTACCGACGACAGCGGACCAAACCTGCTGGTGATGGGTGTGCTCACGCTTTGCGGTATCACTGGCATTGTGATGTCGGTGGTGGCGTTCTCCAAAATCAAACAAATGAAAGTGGAGAAGGACAACGAGATTACCGCTCTGAAAACGGCGTTAAAGCAGCGCAACGAGGAATTTGAACAAAGTCTGCGCCAAATCGAAACGCGTATCGCTATGGTGGAGCAGGAGCGTGAACAGGCGGCAAGAGCAAGCGTGGCACCACGCCAAGTGACCGTGGGGCAAGCCACCGCCATGCCGAAGCCTGAGAAAAAGGCTGGCGCATCGCAGATTTTCCTCTCTCGCCCCGACGACAAGGGGGTGTTTTTGGCGGCTTCCTCCCACATTGAGCCGGGCAACAGCATCTTCGTGCTCACCACCGCCGACGGCACCACAGGCACCTTTGCCGTAATCAACGATGCCGGCGTGCATCAGTTGGCACTGATGATGCCTACCGAGAATCTCACTCGTGCCTGCACTGGTCACAACATACAGATTTCCGCCGGCAAAACACGCATCGTCACCGATGCGCCTGGCCGTGCCGTGAAAGAGGGTAGGCAGTGGAAAATCGTGCAGCAAGCCACTATCCACTACGAGTAATCACACACACTATGCTCTTTGTAAGGTATGAAGTGCTATTGCCCGAAATGTGGTCGTGAGAATGAGGTGTCGGTTGCCGACCTGCGCCGTCAGAAAGGAACTGTGGTGTGCCCGAAGTGCCTCACCACGTTCCAAATGCCGTATGCCAATAGCAATGACGACGGCGACGACACGCCCCCACCCATTCCCAAGCGTAGAGCCAAAGCCTCCTCGCCGAAGCCTGCCGCACGCCGCACCACAGCAGCCCCCCGAAAGGCAGCCACAGCGAAGCAGAGCACGCCGCCACCTGTGCCATCGCGCACAAGTCGCACGCCAGCCAAACCCCGCCCTGCGGCTAAGCGCAAACCGAGTCAGCCCTCGCCCCGCCAGCCCATGTCGAAGGCAGGGTGCGTGCTCACCACCATCTGCATCACGGCTGGATTTTTCCTGCTCTACACCCTTGTGGGGCTAATTTTTGATAAAATGTAAGCATTATGGCTATAAAAAAATTCACCTGCCCGAAATGTGGCAACGAAATATCAGTAGAGGAACAAGCCCTCGCAGCGATGGGCAATTCGGTTATCTGCCCCGAATGTCAGTCGGTGCTGCAAGCCGATGGCGATTTCCTGTATGTGCCCACAGCAGAACAGCCGTTTGAACCTGTGGACCAACCCGACGGCGAATTGCCTCCCCCATTCTCGGAAGAGAACATCATCGACGACGACGAAAAGCCCACCCTCTACGACAACGCCGTGGAATACATTTCCACTTGCGATGCCATCACTGTGCCCATGCTGATGCACTATTTTGGCATCGACGAGAAAGAAGCAACGGAACTGATGCGCGAACTCGAACAGCGCGGCGTGGTGGCACCATTCACTGGCGGTCCAAGGGAAATCCTCATTCCCCACAGCAGCGACCTGCCACGAGGCGCAAAACGCACATTCGAAACCGACCAGATGCAGAAAAAACTGCTCGAACGAATGCGCCAAGCCCAAGCCAACGGCGAACTGCCCAAAATGCGCTCCTGCACATGCAGCATCCCCTCGCTGCTGCTGTTCATCTTCATCGCCTACCTCCTCTACACCCTCCTTCGCTAATCCCCCACCCAATCCAATCCCAATCCCAAAACACCACGAAATCCTCTAACTTCTAAACTTTGATTTCTTTTATTGGGTTTTTATCCAGGTTAGGATTTCTTTTAGGGTGAATTTTTTGCCGTAGCGGAGGATGCCGATGCGGTAGATGCGGGCGCTGAGCCAAATGATGGCGGTGGCGGTGGCGTAGAGTGCGACTACGCTGACGGCTATTTGCCAGAATGGTACGTCGTAGGGCAGGCGCACCATCATCACGATGGGTGAGGTGAACGGTATCATGGAGCACCACAGTGCGAAGGTGCCGTTGGGGTTTTCCATGCAGCCGAGTCCTGCGTAGAGCGCCACAATCATCACAATGATAATGGGAGTGGTGAATTGCGATGCGTCGCTTGCCTGGTCAACTGCCGATCCGAAGCCTGCAAAAAGTGCCGCGTAGAGCAGATAGCCTCCGAGGAAGTAGATGACGAAGCAGACGAGTGTGCCCACGAGGTTGACGCTCTGCACCATGCCCACGAGGCTGGATACCTCCGACATCGGACCGCTATCAGCCAAGCCAATGCCAAGTCCTACAGCCAAGCCAGAGATAATTACCGCCCATATCAGGAACTGTGTGAGCCCGACCAGCGCCACGCCTATAATCTTGCCCATCATCAGTTGGAACGGCTTGCAACTGCTCACTATCACTTCCACGATGCGGTTGGTTTTTTCCTCAATCACGCTGTTCATAATCATTGCGCCGTAGGTGAGCACAAACATGTAGGTGATGAGCGACAGCACCATGCCCAAAAGCATTGCGGCGGTGGTTGACGATTCGCTTTCGCTGCCGTCGTCGGCGAGTTTCACGCTGTTTACATCAATATCCACTTGCGCCTCCCTCACTATTTTGTCGAGGTCGGGTACACCCATCGTGGCGAGTTTCACCGACGTGAGCGTGTCGTTGAGGCAATCGGTCACATGATCCACCAGCGCCATGTTGACGGTGCTCTTGCTGTAGATGTTCACCTTTGCCGAGTCGAGCACATTGGCGGGAATCACCACCAAAGCACTCATGCTCTCGCCCGACTGGTCGAAAAAGCGCTTCACATTCGTAGTGCCGGGCTCGCCACGGAGCGGAATGAAGCGAAACTGCTCATTGTCGGAAATCACGCCCGACAGGCGGCCTGTTTCGTCGATTACAGTTACCGTTTCGAGCGACGAACTGGCGGAATTGAGTTTGGAGGTGAGCACCGGAATCGACGCAATAATGATGAACAGAAACGGAACGAGAATCGTGATAACGATAAATGATTTGCGCGCCACCAGTGACATGTATTCGCGCTGTATGATGAGTAGGAGCTTATTCATTGTTTGACGAGTTTTTTACAGTTTCGATAAAGATTTCGTGCATGGTGGGCAGCAGTTCACTGAAGCCACGGAGGGCGTATTGCTCATTGAGACGCGCAATCACCTCACGGATAGCCACACCTTGCGCCAGGCGAATGATGGTGGTGCCTTCGGGGCGCGCTTCCTCGATGGTGAACAGTTCCTCGCAAGGCTGAAGCTGTTCGCCGCCAGCGAGGCAGATTTCGTAAAGATGCTTTTTAAAGCGCTGCTTAATCTCTGCCACGTTGCCTTCAAGCACCACCTCGGAGTGGTTGATGAGGGAGATTTGGTCACATACCTCCTCCACACTCTCCATATTGTGGGTTGAAAACAGAATGGTGGCGCCCTTTTTCTGCAATTCCAAAATCTCACGCTTCAACTGCTCGGCGTTCACGGGGTCGAAGCCAGAGAATGG
>OHZJ01000664.1_pt1 | contig 15388 bp, 10 predicted proteins | sample 1580411 | NCBI WGS metagenome assembly OHZJ01 (sample SAMEA3882519, study PRJEB24775) | human gut metagenome | biome: human-associated habitat; feature: intestine environment; material: feces | place: Netherlands | collected 2009/2010 | reverse complement strand
CGCAGACGTGCACCGCACGTCGAGAGCCTCGTTGCAGCTACACTGCAACAATCGGCACAGCGTCCCATATTCAACACCGAAGAATACAGACAAAAGTCGATAAAGTCACACATCCCCACAACCAAGCGCTTCTAAAAAAAAGCCCGAGGGGTGTGCAGAGGGGCCGTGGCTTTACGACCCCTTTGCGGTTTTCCTTATCTTCCCAAAGCAAGAACCCCATGCCTCTTGCCAAGGAAAGCAAAACATACATCACACAATAAAAACAAAGATAAAAAATAGAAATAAAGGAGAAAAAGCATGAAAAATCTGGAACAGTCTTTCGACATCATAGTAGTAGGCGCCGGCCACGCAGGCTGCGAAGCCGCATTAGCAAGTGCCCGTCTGGGCCTGCAAACAGTCATGTTCACAGTCAGCGTAGACAGCATCGCCCTGATGCCCTGCAACCCCAACGTAGGCGGCAGTTCCAAAGGCCATCTCGTCCGCGAACTGGACGCCCTCGGTGGAGAAATGGGCAAAAATATAGACAAAACATTCATCCAGTCCAAAATGCTCAACCAGTCCAAAGGCCCTGCAGTCCATTCCCTTCGTGCACAGGCCGATAAACAGGCCTACAGCACAGAAATGAGAAAGACACTGGAAAATACAGAGAACTTAACCATCCGCCAGGGTGAAGTGACCGAGCTTCTGGTAGAAGACGGGCACATCACCGGTGTAAAAACCTTCTCAGGAGCCACCTACCACGCAAAAGCTGTAGTCCTCTGTACAGGAACCTACCTCAAGGCCCGCTGCATCTACGGCGATGTCAGCAACTACACAGGACCAAACGGCCTTCAGGCAGCCAACTATCTCACGGATTCTCTGAAAAAACTGGGAATCGAAATGTTCCGCTTCAAAACAGGAACCCCTGCCAGGATCGCCGGAAACACCATCGATTATTCCAAAATGGAAGAGCAGTTCGGAGACAAAAGAGTCGTACCGTTCTCCTTCTCCACAGACCCGGAATCCGTACAGATCGAGCAGAAATCCTGCTGGCTGACCTACACAAATGAAAAAACACACGAGATCATCCGCGCAAACCTGGACAGATCCCCTCTTTATTCCGGAATGATCGAAGGAACCGGTCCGCGTTATTGCCCGTCCATCGAAGATAAAGTCGTCCGTTTTGCAGACAAAAAACGCCATCAGGTATTCATTGAGCCAGAAGGCCTTTACACAAATGAAATGTACATCGGAGGAATGTCCAGCTCCCTTCCGGAAGATGTCCAGTACGAAATGTACCATTCCGTACCAGGCCTGGAGCATGCCAAGATCGTGAAAAATGCCTACGCCATTGAGTATGACTGCATCAATCCACGCCAGCTCTACCCGACACTGGAATTCAAAAAGATCAAGGGCCTTTTCAGCGGCGGACAGTTTAACGGAAGCTCAGGATACGAGGAAGCAGCCGCTCAGGGTCTGATCGCAGGAATCAACGCAGCCATGGAAGTAAAAGGAAAAGAACAGCTGATCCTGGATCGCTCCGAGGCATATATCGGCGTTCTCATCGATGATCTGGTAACAAAAGAAAACCATGAGCCGTACCGAATGATGACAAGCCGCGCCGAATACCGCCTGCTGCTCCGTCAGGACAATGCAGACCTCCGTCTCCGCAAAAAAGGCTGGGAGGTTGGCCTGATCGATGATGAGACATACCATAAATTACAGGAAAAAGAGCGCCGGATCCAGGAAGAGATCGAGAGAGTGGAACATGCAACCGTAGGTGGTTCTACAGAGGTACAGAGCCTTCTGGAATCTCAGGGAAGTACATTGCTGAAATCAGGAACCACCATTGCAGAGCTGATCCGCAGACCGGAACTTAACTATAAAGTGCTTGCACCGATTGATAAAGAAAGACCGGAACTTCCAGAAGATGTATGTGAGCAGGTAGAGATCAACATCAAATATGATGGCTATATTCGCCGCCAGATGAAACAGGTGGAGCAGTTCAAAAAACTGGAGCAGAAAAAAATTCCGGAAGACATTGATTATGAAGATGTAGGAAGCCTCCGCATTGAAGCACGTCAGAAACTGGAGGCTTACAGACCGGTATCCATCGGCCAGGCATCCCGAATCTCCGGCGTATCCCCGGCAGATATCTCTGTACTTCTTGTATACCTGGAAAGCAAAGCCGGACATAAACATTGATAACATTCTGAATAATGAAAACATAAAAAACAAAGAATAAGAGAGGAAGCTGCATGTACAATTTAGAAATCCTGGAAAAAGGCTGCGAAGAACTTGGAATTACTCTTAATGACACGCAGAAAAATCAGTTTATCCAGTTCTACGAATTCCTTGTAGAAAAAAATAAAGTTATGAACCTTACCGGAATTACAGAATTCGATGAGGTTCTCGTGAAACATTTCCTGGACAGCCTTTGCTGTGTCAAAGCCGTAGATATGAGCAAGGTAAAAACGGTCATGGACATCGGAACCGGTGCCGGATTTCCGGGGGTTCCCCTGAAGATCGCTTTCCCGGAATTGGAAGCCTGCCTTCTGGATTCCCTGAACAAAAGAGTGAAATTCCTGGAAGAAACCTTTGCACTCCTTGGACTTGAGAACATTTCAGCCATCCACGGAAGAGCCGAAGAATATGCAAAAAACAAAGCCTACAGAGAAAAATATGACCTCTGTGTATCCAGAGCAGTATCCGGCCTTGCAACCCTGTCCGAATACTGTCTCCCATACGTAAAAGTCGGAGGACTTTTTGTCTCCTATAAATCCGGCTCAGTAAAGGAAGAAGCCGAAGCGGCGGAAAAAGCAGTAAAAATCCTCGGTGGAAAGATCCGAGACATTCAGTACTTCGATCTTCCGGGATCCGAGATCAGCCGTTCCCTGGTCATCATCGAAAAAGTAAAAAACACACCTGGAAAATACCCGAGAAAAGCAGGAACGCCGCTCAGAGAACCACTGGCATAACAGAATCTTGCTGCTCAGAAAATGTAATCTCCTGTCGAACAAAAGAAGAATTTGTGTGACAGGAGATTTTTCGCTGATTTGTTTCACAAAATTATCACAAATTTATCCTACTTTTATCACAAATTACTTTTACACTATAAAATGATAGAGATGCCCCTGGATTCCCCCATTCTCTGTTTCATCCAGGGGCATTTTCTATTGAAAAGACGCCAGAGTCAAAGGGCCTCTGTTTTACGACCTTTTGCCTCTGGCATCTTATAAGATGGGAAATCAAGAATTGAAAAAGTATTTCCCGGAGAATAAAAGGAGGAGAGTAAAGTGATCGAAGTAAGTAATCTGGTCAAAAAATACGGCGATCATACAGCCGTTGACCATCTTTCCTTTCAGATCGAAAAGGGGAAAATTTACGGATTCCTGGGCCCCAACGGTGCAGGAAAATCAACAACTATGAACATGATCACAGGATACATTGCTTCCACAGAAGGAAAAGTGATGATCGATGGTCATGATATTCTGGAGGAACCGGAGGCAGCCAAGAAATGTATCGGCTATCTGCCGGAAATGCCGCCGCTCTATTTTGACATGACTGTTCTTGAGTACATGAAATTTGCGGCTGATCTGAAAAAAATCCCAAGAAACCAAAAAGACAAGCAGATAAAAGAAGTCATGGATATGGTAAAGATCACAGACATGAAAGACCGTCTGATCAAAAACCTTTCCAAAGGTTACCGCCAGAGAGTTGGCCTTGCACAGGCGATCCTTGGATATCCGGAAGTGATCATCCTGGATGAGCCTACAGTAGGACTTGACCCGAAGCAGATCATCGAGATCCGTGACCTGATCAAAAGCCTGAAACAGAAACATACGGTTATCTTAAGTTCTCATATCCTTTCCGAGGTGAGAGCAGTATGTGATTACGTTCTGATCATTTCACACGGAAAACTGGTAGCCAGTGATACGCCGGACAATCTGGAACGTCTGGCAGCAGGTTCCAACAGTCTCCTTATGAAAGTAAAAGGCGAGAAAGATACCATCCGAAAAGATCTGGAAACGATCGAAGGCGTTACCGGTGTGGAAATGTCCTACGACAGCGACGAAGAACTGTGGAAAACAAAAGTTTCCATTCAGGAAAATGTGGATATCCGCGAAAAAGTTTTCTATGCTATGGCAAAAGCAAACTGCCCGATCTACGAGATGCAGGTTAAGAGAGTTTCTCTTGAGGATGTATTCCTTGAGATTACCGAAGGAGAAAAAAAGAAATCCACCGGGAAACAGGAAAGATCACAGTGGAAACCGGTAGAAGATAAATCTTCGGAAACAGAAAAATCTGAGAAAACGGAGAAAGCTTCAGATAAAAAAGAGGGGGATCAGTCATGACAGCAATTTTTAAAAGAGAACTGAAAAGCTATCTGACCTCCATGGTTGGATATCTCTTCATATTTTTTGTCCTGGTGCTGACTGGAATTTATTTTTCCGCATATCAGCTCTCAGCAGGTTATTCAAAATTTGAATCTACATTAAGCGCACTGACCTTCGTGTTCCTGATCGGTGTGCCGATCCTTTCCATGCGTGTACTTGCAGAAGAACGTAAACAAAAAACAGATCAGCTGCTTCTGACAGCGCCGATATCTGTGTGGGATATCGTATTTGGAAAATACCTTGCACTGGTAGCCGTATTTGCCATTCCGGTTGTGATCATGTGCTTTTATCCACTGATCATGAGTAAATTTGGAACCATTTCCTATGCTTCTGCATATACAGGAATCCTGGGATTTTTCCTTCTTGGATGTGCGAATCTGGCAATTGGTGTATTTATGTCAGCACTTACGGAAAGCCAGGTAATTGCAGCAGTACTTACTTTTGTATTTCTGTTTGCTTTCTATATGATGAATGGAATTTCCTCATTTTTCTCACAGACTTCCATGTCAACGGCAGTGGCATTCGGACTTCTGATCGTGGCGATCGCAATTATCATTTATACCATGATCAAAAATGTCCTGATCTCTGTAGTGATCGGAGCTGTGGGAGAGATTGCCCTTGTGATCGTATACGTTGTAAAATCCAGTATTTTCCAGGGTGGTATCCAGAAAGTACTGAATGTATTTAATCTGAGCGGACATTATGAGAACTTTACAAACGGTGTGTTTGACGTGACAGGAATCGTATATTTTATCTCTGTCGTTGCAATCTGTCTGTTTCTCACCATGCAGTCCATTCAGAAGAGACGCTGGAACTAGGGGGTGAATGGAAATGAAATTCAGTGAGAAATTCAAGAAAAATAAAAGCGAGGCAGTAGAGACAGAAACTGCACAGGATTTCGGGAAAAAGAAACATAAACCAGATCCGAAAAAACTGGTAGGCACTATCAGTAAAAAGCATATTAAAAATGGTACTTACAGCATGGCTATGGCAGCGATCTTTATCGTGATCGTAGTTGTGATCAATATGATCGTAGGTGCAATCCCGTCTAAATATTCGCAGTTGGATGTAAGTTCATCCAAGCTTTATACCATCGGTGATGAGACAAAGAAAGTGCTGAAAGCACTGGATAAAGATGTGACCATTTACCAGATCGCGCCAAGCGGCTCTGAGGATGATACGATTTCCAACCTGCTGTCACGCTACAAAGATGAGTCCAAACATATTAAAGTTGAAGTAAAAGATCCGGTTGTAAATCCGAAATTTGCTTCTGAATATACAAGCGATGATCTTGCATCAAACAGCCTGATCGTAGTTTGCGGAGACAGAAACAAAGTTATCAATTACAACGATATGTATTCTACTTCTGTAGACTACAATACCTGGCAGCAGACCACGACCGGATTTGACGGTGAGGGACAGATCACAAGTGCTATCGGATATGTGACATCCGAGAACCTTCCGATCATGTACACGTTATCCGGACATGGCGAAAAAGATCTGGATTCCAGCTTTAAAGAGGATATCCAGAAAGCCAACATTGATATCAAGGATCTGAACCTTCTCACAGAAGGAAAAGTTCCGGACGATGCTGACTGCCTGATGATCGTATCTCCGACGAGCGATATTTCCGAGGAAGAAAAAACAGAGATCCTGGGTTATCTGGAGGCGGGCGGAAAGGCCATGATCTTCTCTGATTATACACAGGATGATCTGCCGAACTTCGATGCTGTCCTTGAAAATTATGGCGTAAAACGTGTAGCAGGAATCGTATTTGAGGGCGACAGCCAGCATTATGGAATGCAGATGCCGTATTATCTGGTACCGACTGTTAACAGCACAGATGCAAGCTCTGAGACCGCTTCCGCAGGCTCTTATGTACTGGCTCCATATGCACAGGGTATTCAGAAAACAGATGACGTAAGAGATACCGTAACGATTGACAGTATCCTGACAACTTCTAACCAGGCTTACTCTAAGACAAACATGCAGAGCAGCAATATCGAGAAAGAAGACGGAGATGTAGACGGCCCGTTTGATCTTGGTGTTGCCATTACTGAGAAACTGGATGATGACAAGGAAACACAGATCGTTTACTACTCCACAGCAAATCTGATGGAGAGCCAGGTAAACCAGATGGTATCCGGCGGAAATGAAAAGCTCCTTCTGGAGTCCTTAAACTGGATGACCAGCACAGACGATAGTAATTCCGTTTCTATTCCATCCAAGAGCCTTGAGTCCACAAGCCTGACAGTAACCGATTATGATGCAGCCTTCTGGAAGATCTGTACTATTGGTCTGATCCCGGGAGTGTTCCTTGTTGCAGGATTTTTAATCTGGCTTAAGAGGAGAAAAGCATAATGAAAAAATCGACCAAACTTGTTTCAGCAGTTGTTGTTCTGGCAGTTCTCGGCGGCGTTTATGTGGGACTGAACACCTACGTATCCAAAGAAGAAAAGACAGAGAGCAGCGAAGAGGAAAGCAAAACAGAAGTGTTTTCCGTGAAAACGGATGACATTAAATCCCTGGAATTTATCGTAGACAAGAAGGAAGTGACCTTTGAGAAAAAAGATGATTCCTGGGTGAAAAAGGATGAGACTGCTTTTCCTGTAAATCAGACAACTCTGGATTCCGCAGCTTCCGCCATCGAAAAGGTGGAAGCGGACAGAGTCCTGGAGGATGTGGAGGATCTTACGGAATATGGACTGGATTCCCCATCTAACACGGTAACTGTTGATACCGCTGATGGGACAACGAAACTCAACATCGGAGATGAGAATACGTCTACGAATCAGTATTACATTTCCAAAGATGATGATGACAGTACTGTGTATGTAGTAGCGGCAGATACGGTCACTCCGTTTATGAAATCTCTTTACGATTATGCACAGGGAGAAGATTTCCCGACAATTGATTCTTCCACAGTAAAGAAAGTCCAGGTAAGCGAGGATAAAGATTCCTATGTTCTGGAAGAAAATTCTGATGGAGCTACCTGGGATGTTTCCAGCGATGGAAGCAGTGATAAAGAAACTGCGGATACTACAGCAGCAGGAAATGTAACCTCCGGACTTGGAAATTTTGCATATGATCAGTTTGTAAATTATAATGCAGAGGATCTTTCACAGTATGGCCTTGATAAGCCGTATGCGACGATTACAGTGGATTATCAGGAAGAGGTGAAGGATGACAGCTCAGACAGTACAGATTCTTCAGAAAAGGATTCTACAGCCTCTGAGAGTGATTCTGAGAGTGTCGACAGTACTGATGATAAAGCTTCAGCAGAAAACAGTTCGACAGATAGTTCTGACAGCACGGATGCTTCTGATGACAGCAGTTCTTCAGAGGATACCAAGACAACAACAGTAGATAAACAACTTGTTATCTACGTTGGCGATGAAGCAAGTGATGGCAGTCGATACGTAACTGTGGATAACAAACATATTTATACAATGTCCGCGGATACTCTGAGCGCAGTTATTGACAAAGCACCATCAGATCTCTGGTCACTGATCGTCAATTATCTGTCTGTAAAAAATCTGGATCAGCTTCAGGTTACTTACGGCGGCGCAACAAATGCTGTAAATGTTTCACGTGAAACATCCAAAGATGATGACGGCAATGACAAAGAGACAACGACTTATCAGCTGGATGGTAAGGAGATAGAAAGTACAACCTTTACCACTTTCTATAACAAGCTGATAAATATGGCAGGCCAGAAGAGACTGACGGACGCTTATACACCGGCTACAGACCCGGAGATGACTGCTGTATTCACAGACTCTGATAAGAACCAGACAACCGTTACCTTCTACACATATGACACAAACTATTACGCAGCTGTCGTTGGAAACAAAGTATTCCTCGTAAACAAAATGACGGTAAAAGAAATGTTTAATGCATATGAGACACTGATAAACGGTGAATCAAAAACAGAAGCCACAGCAACACCAACGGCTGAGGCGGAAAAGTAAAAAATAAAACTAAGCCCCGGAATTCCATGGATCAGGAGTTCCGGGGCTTTCTATAATAAAAAAACCTGTACAGTGGTTTTTCAGTCCACCGTACAGGTTTTATTTTTTTTATATCCAACAGAAGGTTCGGGGGAGCTTCTGTCAGTTACATATTAGTTAAGCAAGACCTCTTTCTTCCAGCCAGTCGAAGAGAACGATTTTTTCTTCTTTCTTTCTCTTGGCCATGTGATTGAACTGAAGGATTGTCAGGATCGTGAAGATCACAAACAGTACAGCCAGTACAATTACAGAAGTAGTAATGCTTCTGCCACCACTGATCGTTGCACGGAATGCATCAACTGTGTAGGTGAATGGCAGGTATGCGTGAATCTTTGCAACAAATGCAGGAGAAATCTCGACCGGATAAGTACCGGCAGATCCTGCAAGCTGAACGACCATGAATACCAGCATCAGGAAACTTCCTACTTTACCAAGTGTAATGTTGAAGAAGTACATCATGGATGTAAAGGTCATTGCTGCGAGGCAGGCGAAGAGAACTGTCTTGCCCATCTCAGCAGGGGCGAATCCGTTAAATGCATGTAACAGAAGGATCAGACAGATTGCCTGAAGCATTGCTACCGGATAAAGTACGGAAGCTTTGCTTGCCCACCATGCAAAACCGGATTTCAGTTTGCCTTTATACTGAGCCAGAGGATACATCAGGCAGAATGCCAGTGCACCAACCCAGAGGCCTACAGACATCATATAAGGTGCCATTGCGTGTCCGTTATTCGGAACATCGGTAAGTTTTGTTTCATCGCTCACAACAGGTGTTGCGAACATTTTAATTGTTTCATCACTTGCTGAGTTATCTTTAACTGTTTTAGCTCCATCACTGAGGCTTGTGGTTAATGTCTTGGAACCATCTTTCAGTTCTTTCATACCACTTCCAAGTTTCTTGGAACCATCATACAGCTGAGAGGAACCACTCTGGATCTGAGCAGCACCATCTGCAAGCTGTTTCGCACCATTGTTCAGAGTGCTGTTGTTACTTACAAGTTTCTTGGTACCACTGAGAAGAGTTGAGGTACCGTTTGCTAATGCCTTAGTTCCGTTTGCAAGAGTAGTAGCACCGCTGGAAAGAGTTTTAGCTCCAGTGGAAAGCTGACTGGTACCGCTTGTAAGAGCAGAACTGTTAGCGGCCAGTTTAGCGACGCCATCTGTGTATGTCTTAATTCCTGTAGTCAGTGTTTCAGAACCATCGGCAAGCTGACCTGCACCGGATTTCACCTGCGGAAGTGCGCTTGTGATCTGTTTTCCTGCTTTTTTCAGACTTGTTGCGCCATCAGTAAGTTTCTTGTTGTTTGCGGTTAATTTATCAAATCCATCGTTCAGAGCTTTGATTCCGGCGGCTGCTTTCGGGAAAGCTGCGGTACCAGTCTCCAGTTTCTGAAGTCCGGCGGAAACAGTTTTTGTTCCGGTATTTACAGCTGTTGCACCCGCGTACAGCTGCTGTGTAACAGCGGAAAGCTGAGAGATCATATCTGTAGGAAGCTGACCTGCAACTGCGCCCATTGTAGTAGCGGCTGTGCCCATTTCTGTAGCACCGCTGCCCATTTCTGCTGCACCATTGCTCATTTCTGTAGCACCACTTGTCAGTCCGTCTGCAAGCTGGTTCAAAGTTGCTGCAGCACCTGTCAGAGTCTGTACACTGCTCTTAATATCCTCAGTTTTGCTGTTCAGCTGTGAAAGTGCATCTCCAAGTTCTCCCTGAACTGCATCAATTTCACCATTTACAACGCCCAACTGGGAAACCTGATCAGAATATCCGGCTGCAAAGGAAGTATCTACCTGAGAAGCGCTTCCGGCAGCACCGGACAGAGTATTGATCACATTGCTGAGGCTTTCAGCGGAAATTTTTCCATCTTCATCCTGTGCGCTCTGAATTGCCTGAAGTTCTGCAACAGCAGAGTTCATAGCCTGCTGTGCGGCATCAATTCTTCCGTTTGCGTCATTAAGTGTTGAAGTTGTTGTCTGTCCGTATGTATCCATTGCGGAGCTTACTGCACTGATCTGAGCTTTCATTCCACCAAATGCAGTACCAAGACCCTCTGCTTTGGAAGAAAGCATTGTACTTGCATCAGTAAGAGCACTTGCTGCACTGTTAAGACCAGGTACGATCTGACCGGTAACAGCTGACGCACCCTGAGTCATGGCTGCGGAAGCGGATTCCATACCAGTTTGAGCCTTAGTCATACCGGCGGAAGCAGATTCCATACCTTTCTGAGCCTTTGTAAGGCCACTGGAAAGCTGTTTGAAGGATTCTTCAGTAGTGCTTCCCTTCAGAGCAGAAACAGTGTCGTTAAGTTTTTTGGTTCCTGCTTCCAGAGCTGCAGTTCCGGATACCAGAGACTGAGAATCTTTAGTTCCTTTTGTAACGCCGGTATTTAACTGAGCGATACCATCAGAAACATCTCCAAGGCTTTCCAGAGCGGAGAGCTGTTTAGCGCCGTCTGCCAGTTCCTGTGCACCCTTTACATAAGCGGTTGTTCCATCAGCCAGAGTATCTGCACCGCTGACATACTTTGTAGCACCACTGGAAAGAGTATTGATACCTTCGCTTAAAGCTTTGGCACCGGATTCCAGGCTGCTTGCACCGCTTTTCAGTGCATCGGAGTTTTCATTCAACTGATCAACACCTGCGGTGTACTGTTTCACACCTTTATCCAGAGTGTCAACACCGGTTGTAAGCTCCGGTACCTTGTTGGTGAGAGTAGCGACACCACTGTCAAGCTGTTTTGCTCCATCATCCAGACTCTTGGCTCCGTCGTTAACCTGAGCTACACCATCGGTGTATGTCTTAAGTCCCTCTGTGAGACTGTCAGCACCGCTTACGAATGTAAGAGTACTTGTGGAAAGTTTTTTCAGGTTCTTGGTAATGGTTTTGTTACCATCAGCAGCTGTAGTCAGTCCGTCTTCAAGTTTTCCGGATCCGTCAGCAGCTTCCTGCATTCCGTCACCTGCTTCTGAGATAGAATCAAAAACGGTTTCTGTATAGGTTTCCGTAACCTTGGAAGCAATGTTATCACGAAGCTTCAGCATTGCTGTTTCACTGAGCTTGGAGGCGATATAGTTGGTTCCAGGGTTTGTCTCATAGGATAGCTCCATTTGCTTTGGATCGTTGTCCATTACAGTGGCTGCGTTTGCGGAGAAATTTTCCGGAATTTTGATAACCATGTAATAGGTTCCATTGGCCAGACCGTCCTCTGCTGTCTTGCTGTCTACAATGTTAAATGCCATTGAGTCGTTGTCTTTCAGCTCATCCGTCATATTCTTACCTATACTTAGCGTCTTGCCATTATACTCAACTGGTTTGTCTTCGTTTACCACGGCCACCGGCAGGTTATCCACGCTTCCGTAAGGATCCCACATGGATTTCAGAAACAGGCCTGCATAGATGATCGGGATAACGATGATAGCGATTACAACGATAAGCATGAGCTTGTTACGAAGTAAGCTTTTCCATTCGTTTTTGATCATATTACCTATCCCTTTCTTATTAAATTGTATTATCAAACATAGTTGATTAATCAAACTTTATTCCAGTAATGGTGATGAGATCTATTAATCGTATTAAAATCTATTAATAGCTTTATACTCCATTATCAAACAAAGTGTTGATTTTCTTTACGTGATGTATTATACTAAACACATACCACAGATACAACCATTAAATATTTACTGAATGTATATTAATAGACGGAAATAATGGAAGTGTCTATTACAAATAAAAAACTGCATAATAGACAAAAAGTACGTTATTTACTTTGAATTTATGTGCAGTTGGTAATATTAAATGCAGACAGGATTCCTATGTTTCAACACAAATATGCAGCAGATATCTGGTATCGTGTAGGTCGGCGTCGTTAACAATTTTGATCTTGTCAATTCTTAACAACAGCAGATATCTGGTATCATACAGATCGGCGTAGAGAAAGCGAAGGCTTTTATTCGTTTGAAGGATGCATTATGCATTGTATGACAGTTGCAGAGTATCGTAGGTAATAAGTGATTGAGGCGAAGGAAACGTGCTTGCTTTTTTGAATTGCAGGGGGAATTAAGATGGCGGAAAAAGTTGACAGAAGAGTACGTAAGACCAAGGCACAGTTGCGAGCGGGGCTTGCCCGTCTTATGCAGAAGAAGAGTATTAAGGAAATTACGGTAAAGGAACTGGTGGAAGAAGTTGATATCAACCGCTCCACATTTTATCTTCACTATACAGATATCTATCAGATGCTGGAATCCATAGAGGCTGAATTGATGGAGGAAATCACGCATCTGGTGGCAGACTATCCTCTGGATCCTCTTAATAATAAGGAGAGCTCGTATCCTTTTATTGAGCAGATATTTACGATCCTGGATCATAATAAGGATATTTGTATCGCACTTCTTGGAAAGAATGGAGATATGGCTTTTGTGAATCGTATAGAAAAACTGATCGCAGATACAGTGCTGCATCGCTTGTCAATTCGTCTTCCGAAAGACAACCGTGATATTGAGTATGCGTATGCGTTTTGTCTGAATGGATGCGTGGGAATGATCAAGACATGGCTGTCTTCTGAGAATCAGGAGAGTACACAGCATATGGCAGAGCTGACACATAAGCTGATCGATAATACAACACACATGTATCTGGAGCAGGCACTTAGATAAGAGAAATGTCCGGATGCATGCTGTGAGTCTGGTAAAAAATAAAGAGTATTGTTTCACGTTTGTTTGAGGGAAAACTCATGTTTCACGTGAAACAGTACTCTTTTTTTATTGGCTTTTTGTTGGTTTATAGCATTTCCACAAATTACTGCATGAAGCTCAACGGCTCCGAAATTACTATAGATAAATTTTGCTTTTGATGCAGGATCATAAGTTGTTTTTACAGGAAAATAGCTACCTGTTCCAGGAAATGTTCCGGATCTTCCAGATGAGGAAGATGTCTGGTTTCCGGGATCACAGCGGTTTCAATGGAAGAATTCAGCTTCTGGTATTCCTCTGCGATAAGAGAAGCTGAAGCTTCTTTTTCTCCGGAAATAATATAGATGCATGCATCGGAAGATTCTACGGCATTATTAATGCTGATATTCAGGTATTTGCCAATGTAGCTGGAATACAGATATTTGGCGTTGGAACCGCCCTTGTGAGCGGATTCATAATAGGTGTCTACCAGTGTATCTGTTACATGGAAGGGATTGTAGAACAGCTTTTCCATAAACAGACTGCTGATGGATTCGCGGGAAGCTACCATATGATAGATCAGAGTTCCGAAAATAGGAAGCTCGATAAAATACTTAAAGAGCTTGTTGTCTTTACAAGGTGCCTGCTTCAGGGAACTGAAGCTTGGTGGATTGACCAGCATGATTTTGCGGAAATGGTCGGAATTGTTACGGTAAGCCATGATCGCAAAAGAACCTGAGAAACCACTGGCAATAACATCGGTTTCCTCACGAATCACATTCTTGGCAAAATCACAGAGTAACTGAGCAAATACAAAATTGGTATAAGTAATATCCGGTTTTTCGGAACGTCCACATCCAAGAAGATCAATGGTGTAAACGGTATGTTCGGTTGCGAGCTGCTTCTCTATGGCATTCCATTCATAACCGGAAGCACCTGGCATGATATCATGAATAAGAAGAATAGGGGTGCCATGTCCCTGTTTTGTATAAAAAATCTTTCCAAAACGCCAGTCATAGGTTTTGCTGTGTGGCTGTTCCAGCATATCTTTAAGCTGAGATGTGGCATCTATGAAACGGTTAGCAATATGAATAACACCTGCGGCAGTTCCGACTAAAGCTGCAAGAGTAAGTGTCCATTTTTCTTCATTAAAAAGCCTCCTGGAATTCGTAAAAATAATCAGGACAGATGTAACGTAATTCAGGTATCTGATCTGATTTTTTCTGAATATTTCTTTGCTTTATTATACGACAGGAACGAAAAATTTACAATGCTTTTGTAGGAACCCTAACCTTGTTATTGTATGCTGACGCTACTGTCCATTCTGTTCTTGGCGATGATCGCTAAGTTGCTGTTCGTTCTGCTTTCAGTAACGCGCTTCGCAATGCAAAGAATTTATGTTGATCGCATAAATTGGTGCGGTATGGCTTCGGGCTTTCTGCGACCTTCGTTTATAAAAAAACTTACGGAATATTATCAGTGAACAGTAGCATAGCCAATATGCTTCATGATACATAGAAATCAGATTTCGAACCGAATCAAGTAAGTTCCTTGCTTTAATTGCGAAGAGCAATAAGCAGAGGGTGGGGACTTACTTGTATCAGGAGAAAGAAAAACTCCTTCTGATAAACGGCGAAGCAGTTATTTGGTTATGAGCAAGTAGCGAAGCGGATGCTGTTATCCGCTGGAATGCTTTTATACTTCAGTAAAATACCAAGTGTTTCACGTGAAACATTGGACTTGTTATCCGACAGAGCTGATGCTATACAGGATTACCGAGGATGATGTTGATAAGGGTTTTGTTCAGCATCAGTGTGCGGTTCCATGGATTGAGAATTACTCCCTCAACAGACGGCTCTTGCAATGCAGAAGCAAAAATCTTATCAATATCTGCGGTAAATGTGGACATGATCTTATCACTGCCTTTTAACTCTTCGTCAAAGCTGGTAAATGCAGCCCACCATTGCTTTCCATCGTTGGTTTTGATCGCATGAAGAGAAATTTTTCCATCACCTTTTGGAGGTTCTACAGCAATGATCAGCTGTGCCTGCTCCTGCATTCTGTGACGGATTACGGTGAGAGTATGAGCAAGCATTTCTTCGGTTGCTTCTTTTTGGAGTGCTGCAATGGCAGTTTCGATCTTTTCATTGCCATTTAAAGTCTTGTCTAATTGTTTTTTATAGAAATCGTTGCGATTATTTGTGGTGTTCATGTATAAAATATTCCTTTCGATCAGATGATAAATGACTAGTACAGCGAATATTAAGTAACCGCCATATTGACTTGTCTGATTTTTCATATGCTGCGTTGTCGTCAGTCGCCGTAGCCACCGCT
>OHZJ01000651.1_pt1 | contig 15587 bp, 10 predicted proteins | sample 1580411 | NCBI WGS metagenome assembly OHZJ01 (sample SAMEA3882519, study PRJEB24775) | human gut metagenome | biome: human-associated habitat; feature: intestine environment; material: feces | place: Netherlands | collected 2009/2010 | reverse complement strand
TGCATAAATATGTCCGTGATAACGACTGTTCTTCTTTAATCCTGTGATCTTGACACTGTTCTTTTTGGAAACAATCTCTGATGCATTGTTTTCGCTCGTTCCACTCTGATAACAGGTCAGTTTGTAACAGTTTGCCCCGGAAGCAGCCTGCCAGCTCAACGAAATGGATGTCGTGCCTGCTCCGGTCTGTTTTACAGAATTCGATACCACCTGCTCCGGAACTGTCACAACTTCGATCGCTTTTGACCATGCAGTATCATCCGGTGCACTGGATGATTTTGTTGTAGATGTTCCGATCTGGACATAATAACTCTTTCCCGCAGAAAGACCGGAAATATAACTTTCGGATGCATTATAATTACGTTTGCTTCTGGTGGTATTGCTCTTAAAGCCTGCATCATCACTGACGCGGTAATAATAGCAGATATCATTCTGCATAACAGCGTTCCACTGCACTGTTACAGAACTGCTGCCCGCTTTTACCTGTTTCACGCCTGCCGGTGCAGCAGTCTGTGCATTCGCATCAACTCTTCCGACAAGAACTAATGTCAGCGCAAACAGCATAACAACTAAAATCTTTTTTGTCTGTTTTCTTAACATTTTTATTCTCCTCTTTTTTATATTATCAATTTTATTTTACATCTTATATCACAGGAATGCAATCCTACTTTCTTCCCAGCCTGATTTTTTCTAAAAAACTTCTTTTAAATCCGGCACGAATCATACAATCCCTGAATATATTCTTTAGACTGTACTGCATTCTCCGGCGTTGTATTTTCAAGCGTCACATGTATATACGGCTTTCTCTCCTTAATGAAACGAATAATCTTCTCATAGTTCATCTCACCTGTTCCTGCAGCGACTGACACCAGTTTCCCATCCTGCACCACAAAATCTTTCATATGGACCATTGCAATATCATCTCCAAGCAGCTCTATCGCTTCTTCTATGATCACATCCCTGTTCTGATAATTGCTGATATCCAAAAGATTGACCGGATCAAAAATGATCTGAAGATTTGGAGACGCGATCTCATAAAGCACTTTCCGCGCTCTCTTCGGATTGCATACGATATGTTTCCACACCGGCTCGATTGCAAAAATAACGCCCATTTTTTCTGCATAGGAAATCACCGGTTTCACATTCTGTATAAAAATATCCAGCGCCTCATCCGAGTGATTTTTTTCCTCAAACTTATATGCCTCGTTGACAGCACCTGTCTCTGTTCCGACTACCCCGACGCCAAGCAGTGATGCAAACCGAATATGCGCCAGATAACGGTGTGTGATCTTTGCAAGCTGTCCTTCATCTGGATTTGCAAGGTTTAAATAACATCCCAGTACGGCAATATCAAGATCGTTTTTTGCAAATATTTTTTTCAAGTACATTGCATACCCCGGAGTCAGTGCCCCATCATCCACCGGATATTCCGTGATTACTTTTGAGAGTGCCAGATGTCCGCACAAAAACCCCTGCTCCTTTGCGATTGCAAGGCGCTCCTCAAGTGGTGCTTTTTTGATATCATGTAAACGTATTCCTAACTGCATATGTTTTCCTCTTTCTGTTCTACTGCACGAAATGGTCAATTCCCTCTGTAACAAGAAGTTCTCCATCCTGTCCCTCTATTTCCACGTTTTCTAATACCAGTTCTTTGATGTTGCGCGCAAAGATTCCCTTCTTTGTACACTCTTCCACACCGGAAGACATGGCAGGAACGCCGGATTTCGGATTCTTAGCATATGTCACTGTAATATTTTTCATAATGATCTGCTCAATTTTCTGTTCCGGCAGTCCATCAAAATATGCAGCTGCCACATGACAGTTTTGGGCTTTAATATCTTCAAAATCAAGTCTTAAGATCGCAGGTGTACCATCATCTACCGGCATTTTTTCACGGCTCTGGACAAACTCGGTCTTGCCGTCCGGATCACAGAAATAAAAACAGTTTATCACAAACGGCGTCATAACCTGATCCATATCGATTTTCCGGAAAATAATCTGATCTAAAACGGCATCTTTTCCCCGTCCTCTGCGTGTCTTGATACGTAGTCCCCGGTCTGTATCGTAAAACCGGCATTCTTCCACGACCAGATTTTTGACACCGCCAGCCATCTCACTTCCGACTGTTACTGCACCATGACCATTTTCCATCAGGCATTGTCTGATATGGATATTTTCAGAAGGTGTCCTATATTTCTTTCCCATATAGATCTTACCAGACTTAACTGCTATGCAGTCATCTCCAAGTGAGAATTTCACACCGACAATATCTACATTTTTGCATGATTCAGGATCCAGGCCATCCGTATTTGGCGAATCGCTTGGATTGTTGATCGTAAGTCCGTAGAATTTCAGGTTATCTGAAAAATACGGATGCAGTGTCCAGGACGGACTGTTCTTGAAAGTTACACCACAAAGTGTCACATTCTGACAATGGCTTAAGAAAAACAGACGCGGGCGGAATGCTCCTACCATGACTTTCGGATTTTTCCACCAGTTTTCTTTTGAAGCATTGCCATTTATCGTTCCTCTTCCGTAGATCAATACATTTTCTACATCCAGTCCGGTGATGATGCCGGCAAACATCGGTAATGGATTTCCTTCCCACGTTCCTAAATTATATTCACCCTGTTCATCATAACTTTCAATCATACCAGGAAATTTCGGATAGGCCGCCCTGTCTGTATCTGCGATAAGTTCTGCTCCCTTTGCAAGCTCAAGGCGCAGATTACTTTTTAAAAAAAGACTGGTAATGCGATAGCTTCCCTTTGGAATAAGCACACGGCTTTCCTTCGGACAGGCTAGGATCGCTGCCTGTATAAACTTCGTATCATCCTGTTTTCCATCGCCTGTGGCACCAAAATCACGGACATTTAATGTGACAAATTCATATGCTGTAACAAACGATACCGTTCCTAGTTCGGTACCATCTGCTGTTCTTACAGAAACCTCATAGGAAGTCTGCGGTTTTAAATCAAACAATGAATTTATAACCGTATCCGTTGAAAATACCTCTTCACCGTTCAGCAGAACATGATATGTTTCTTTTGTATTGTAAATTCCACCATCTGCAATTTCAATGACCGCATTGCGGGCAGATTTCATAATCAGTTTTACTTCCATGACTCTTTTCCTCCCTATTCCGACTGTTCCATCGCAAGCAGATCATATTGTTCTATTGTTCTTGCTGTAATGTCTGACAGATATTCCGTCTGATCTGTCATGCCCGTATTTTTCAGATGCCCTGCCATTAAAGCACCTGTTTCTGCATATTTTTCTTTCAGCAAAATTCCAATATTGCAGCCCTTTAATATGGCATAGGCAAGTTCCGTTGTTTCTTCTCCCTCAGCTAACGCATCCTTTAATACGCGTTTATAAACTGCGGTCAAAGTGCGGTATTTTTCATAAATCTCAAAACTGATTCCATCAATCACATCCACCAGGGCTGCTAAATATGCATTTCTTGCTTTTGCATCGGCAAATCCGGCTGACGCCTCATCTTCCATCCGGTCAACGATCTTATTGTACCGCTCTTTTTTCCCACATACCGTTTCATATTCCATAAAAAAAGGCATGGCACAGATATCCTCCGGCAATTCGCCCTGCGCTGCACGGATCTGTTCTGCTTTCTCCTTATATACTCCATCTCCTGTTTCTTTATAAAACATGACTGCTAGTCTTCCGAGCCGGTATGCCTCTGATTCATTCAGAGAAGCAATCGCCTCTTCCGGCATCTGCATAAGTTTTCTGATATCTTCCTGTCTTTTTGTTTCCATTTGTCTCCCTCGTTTTTCTGATACTGACTTTTTTATGCTTCGATATCCTGATAAATAAAATTAAAAAAATCTGCATACAATTTGTGTTCTCCGGCAACCGCATAAATACCTGTCATTGCCCCGGTAAAGCGCTTACCCATATGAATTCCTTCATCGCATAGATAATAAACATTCGCAATCTCTGCTGCTATATGTTTTTCTTCCCCCTGCAGCCGGTAAGTAAAACGCCGCTTTAAATACTCTGTTTCCACTTTCAGGCTGATCTTTTTCCCTGAACAATCACATGGAAGCATCTGTCTCTCATGCAGAACATCTTTATCCCCAATATGTTCTTTTACCTGGATATAATAAGAATTTTCCCTGCAGACTGCAAGACACACCCATGTATTTTCGTCATAATAACAGACTAAACCTGCTTCCTGACCACCTGTAAGTCCCGGTATCACAAGTTCCGTTTCCGCAGTAAAACAAAACGAAGTCTGTCTCTGCAATAAAATATTTTTAGCAGCCACATCTCTGAGTGGAAAACGGCTCCCTTTGATACGGATTCCTGATGAGAGAAAACGGATTCCTTCCGGCTCCGGTGCACGTGGTGTCATCCATTTTGGGTTCCAGCCAATATCCGGCTCTTCTTCCGGCATCCACACCGGAAGATCCGGTTTTTTCTGCAGAACCGAAGGTCCCTTTAAACCGTTTACGACCGGCCAGCCATCCGCCGTCCAGCTGATCGGATCAAGCGCCGTCTCCCTTCCGAGCATGCTGTAACCATCTCCGATCATCCTGCCACAGAGATACACCATATACCACTCCCCGTTCTGGGTGCAGACCGGTTTTCCATGACCGCAGCGCTGGATCGCCGCTCCCTCATCCATCTGACGCATGATCGGGTTATACGGACACGGTTCATAATTGCCCATTAAAGTCTTGCTTCTTGCAACAGAGATCCTGTGCCCGGCTCCGGTTCCGCCCTCCGCCAGAAACAGATAGTAATAGCCGTCTTTTTTTAACAGATGCGGTCCCTCCGGCGCACGTTTCTGATCCCCATAATATAACAGTTCTGCCTCCGAGATCTGCTTTGTACAGTCCTCGTTTAATTCTAAGATTCTCGCCCCGCGGTTTAACAGCATATAATGTCTTCCATCCTCATGAAAGATGGACGGATCGATTCCATCTTCATCAATAATTGCCGGCTTACTGTACGGTCCCTCCGGTTTCTCTGAGCTCACCACGATCTGTTTGCGGTATACGGTTCCTGTGTCATTCAGTCTATAAGTTGCCGTGATATAAAATTTCCCATTATCATAGGAAATATCCGGTGCCCAGTAACCTCTGCCACCCTCCAGCTCATCCAGTGATGCCCACTCCGGCTCTGTAACCGCATGGCCGATGATCTCCCAGTGGATCAGATCTTTCGAATGTGAGATTGGGATACACGGGAAAAAGATAAACGAGGAATTCACCATATAGTAGTCTTCCCCGACTCTCACAATTGATGGATCCGGGAACATGCCACGGCGTATCGGATTGTGATACATCTCCTCATAAGATGCACCTATGCGCTCTTTGTAATAAGAAAGAAGTTTCTCATCTTTTCTTTCATATGCAATCTGATATGGTGTCACACACCATCTGTCACCGGCAGTAATATCCATTCCGACCTTCTCCACCAGATACCGGTTCATCTCCAGATTCCCGGATCTCGCCGCATAGTGCAGAATCGTCCGGTGGTCTTCATCCACTGTGTTCATGCTCGCCCTCGAATACTCGACAATATATTTTACAATGCCAAAATCTCCAAGTTCTGCAGCATATAACGCAAGCGGCACACCTTTTTCCGTCGTATCATCAATACAGGTTGGATTTTCCGTCAGTTCCCGGATCACACCATCTAAATTTTTCTGTTCTAATTCTCTCAAAAGCCCCATATTAATCTTCTAATGCCTCTACGTGCAGATATTCAAAATCCCCATAACCGCCGGCTTCTTTATCGCCAACAATATTCGCAAACAGACCGATCTTTGCGCCGACCCAGGTATGGTCAGACGGTGTGAACTCTGCCCGCACCTCCGTCCAGGAAGCTGGATCCGTATCATCGGTCAGTGAATAATAACAATGAAATACACTACCGTTATCTTCCTCGCGCATCGCAAAGATCAGATAAACTTTTTCCTGTCCCTCCGGCAGTACCAAAAGCTGCTCTGCTTTCTCGCGCATTCCATCCTCACCGTCATAAGATTTTCCAAGGATCAGACGTTTCTGACCTCTGATCATGCGGACTGCAAGATATGCATAGTGACCGCCCATCATGACCATTCCCGCCTGCTCCTGTTCAGACAATGCTGAAATGTCAACACAGACAGACGCTCTAAAATATGGGCAGACCAGTTTTTCCGTCAGCACATTCGAACACTCCCAGAGGATCGGCTCCGCTTTTCCGGATGGATTTTTACAGTATAATCTCAAAAATCCCTTTCTCTCTTTCAAAGAATAAAAATCATCCTTCGGATTGCCAATCCACTGCCACTGCAAGCCGAGTTTTTCCGATGAAAAGTCATCTCCCGCCGCAAGGTAACAAGGTTTCTCTGTGATTCCGGTATTTGGTTTTTTATGGATGATACATGGTTCCCCACAGCCATCCACTGCATTGATCCCCATGACCGGCCAGTCATTTTCCCATACGACCGGCTGCATATGGACAATACGTCCGTAAAGTCCGCGATCCTGAAAATGAAGGAACCATTCATCGCCGTTTACCGTATCTACCAGTGCTCCCTGGTGCGGTCCGTTTACGATACTGTTCCCCTGATGAAGCACATTTTTCTCCTCATACGGTCCGTAAATGTTTTTGGAGCGCAGAATCACCTGCCATCCGGTCTTTACACCGCCTGCCGGAGCAAAAATGTAATAATATCCGTTTCTCTTATATACCTTTGGTCCCTCGATCGTCGGCTGTGTCTTAAGTCCACAGTAGAGGATATGGTCCTCCCCCGTCGCCTTTGTTCCATCCCATGACATCGGGAAAATACCAAGATGACTCTTAAATCCAATACGGCTCTTCGCATAGCCATGGATGATATATGCATTTCCATCTTCATCCCAGAATGGGCAGGAATCGATCAGACCTTTTCCGGCTAACACAAGTACCGGTTTTTCCCAGGTCCCAAGTGCATCTTTTGCGCGCACCATGTAAATACCCTCATCCGGCATTCCATAGTAAATGTAAAAATATCCTTCATGGTAACGGATCGCAGGCGCCCAGACACCCTTTGCATGCTGCGGCAGATCATAGCCCGGCTCATCGATCTTTTCGATCGCATAATTTTTCAGTTCCCAGTTTACCAGATCTTTGGATGTTAAGATCGGCAGTCCCGGCACATAGTTAAAGCTGGACGCCGTCATATAATAGGTATCCCCTGCGCGTATCACATCCGGATCGGAATAATCTGCAAAAAGTATCGGGTTTTTATAAGTTCCATCTTCCTGATCTGATTTCCATAATAATGACATAACCCTCAAATCCTCCTAAACACTGGTTTTATTTCCTGATACAAAAATGGCAAGGGATCACTCCCAAGCCACTAATAAATCACTATAGATACCGCCAAGTTCTTTTAAACCTCTCGCAATACATCCTGCATAGACAACGGCACCCATATATTTCAGATGCGTATTGTCGGTCAGCCCGTCCATATGGGACGGATAAACACCTGCCGGCAGATGCATATACCATTCTTTGGTTTTCTCAGCTCCAGCCTTTCGCATTTCCGCGCGGCTCATGCTGTAAAGATCGATCAGCGGAACATTTAAATTTTCAGCCGTCTGTTTCATTGCTGCCACATAATCGGTATGTTCTCCGATATCTAAATGTTCCTCATCAATAAAACATCTGCGCTCTAATGGCGTAATAAAAACCGGCCATGCTCCTTTGTTTCTTGCTGCATTTACAAATTTTTCCAGATTCACCATGTAATCGGAATGTGGATCTGTATACCGCTCCGGATCATTTTTTTTCTCATCGTTATGTCCAAACTGGATAAATAGAAAATCTCCTGCGGTAATTTTGTCATAAATCGGTGTCAGTCTCGACTCATCGATAAAGCTCTTTGTGCTTCTGCCGTTTTTGGCATGGTTCTCCACCCGCACCTCCGGCTTTAGGAACAGGTTCATCACCTGTCCTATGCCGGTCTGCGGAAATGTAAGAATGTCATTGTATTGTACGGTAGAATCTCCAGCCCAGAAAATAGTCGCCATACAAACCTTCCTCCTTATTCTTTTACAGCTCCGATATTTACACCTTTTACAAAGTATTTCTGTAAGAACGGATATACGATCATGAATGGAATGATGATAACAATGATTGCTGCATTCTTTACGGTGTTCTCAGTTGCACCACCGTTTGCCTGCGGAAGATCACTACCCATCATGATACTTCTTAACTTCATCTGGAAGTTATAAAGGTTTGAATCTGTAATATAAAGTTTGTAATGTGTATAGTCGTTCCAGTATGTAACGGCAAACATAAGACCGATGGATGCTAATGCTGCTTTTGACATCGGAAGTACGATACGGATAAATGTCTGCATCGGAGTACATCCGTCAAGTGTTGCCGACTCAAACAGGCTGGCAGGAATACCTTCGAAGAAGTTCCTCATCAATACCAGGTTATACACGTTCAGTGCCGGGAATAAGATAACGACCCAGATGGTATTGGTTAAATGTAATGACTTTAATACGAGGTAGGTAGGGATCATACCACCCTGAAAAATCATGGTAAAAAGTAATAAGTTTGCAAATAAGTTACGTCCCGGCATATCCCACTGGATCAGTACATATGCACCAAATGTAGATAAAATCAAGGCGATGATCGTACCTGCAATCGTTGTGATTACAGAAATCATTAACGGATGGGACAGCGTAGGGTTTTTGAATACGGAAATGTATCCTGCAAGACCAAATTCCTCCGGCCATAATTTCATACCATATGCGGTTTTTAAATCGAATGAGTCAACTAATACTTTCCACATCGGGATGATAATCAGTAAACTTAAGATGATAAATATTAACCCGTTTACGATCGGGAAAACTTCTATTTTTTTCTTGCTTTTCATATCTGCTGCTCCTTCCTAGACGATTCCGCGTCCATCACGTACTTTCTTGCTTAAGTGATTGCAGAACAGTACCAGTACACAACCAACCAGAGATTTGAACAGACCAACGGCTGTCGTATAACCGTAATTTGGAATCGCACCACTGTTGAAGGTCTGATAGTAAATATAGGTTTCAAGTACGTTTGCAGTACCTAAAACAGCATCGTTCTGCATTACGAATGCGGACTCGAACAGGTTCATAACCTTTGCAAGGTTTAAGATCAAAACAGTAAGGATCGTATTCTGTAAAGCCGGGAAAGTAATATATCTCATCTTGCCCCAGCGTCCTGCACCATCCATTGCTGCAGCTTCATAAAGCTCTGTATTTATTCCGGCAAGCGTTGCCATAAAGATAACGGTCTGCCAACCGGTTTCTTTCCAAATATTAATGATATAGTACGCAAGTCTCCACCATTTTGAATCCCCCAGGAAATAAATTCCGGAATCAAGTACACCAGCGTTGATCAGGAATGTATTTACAAGACCTTCTGCTGTCGGTGCCAGGATCAAAGTAAAGACGGATGCAGTAACTACCCATGACATAAAGTGTGGCAGATAAATAATTGTCTGCACGATCTTTTTAAAATGAATGTTCGCAATCTCATTTAAAAAGATAGAAACAATAACAGCAGCTGCTGTTGTCAAAAATAATTTGATAATACTAATCTGTAAGGTATTCCAGAATGCCGTCCAGAAATTTGGCATGGAAAACATTTTCTGAAAATTTTTGAGACCAACAAAACTTGCCTCTTTGATTCCGTTATAATCGGTAAATGCAAAACGGATTCCAAGCATTGGCAAATAAAAGAATATTAATGCAAAAATTAATACAGGAAGAAACATCAGATAGAATCCTCTGTATTTATAGATTTTTGCTGCCAGGTGGTTCTTCTTTCCACCGGTTGTAGCCGTTATGGCTGATTTTTCATTACTTTTTCTCATATCTGTTCTTCCTTTTCAATCAAACATGAATTTGTGATCCATGATCGATGCCGGCTGCGGATATCCGCAGCCAGGACACCAATCATAGTTCTTAGTTCCGTTTACCGGAAAGTTTTATTATTTGTTTAAAGAATCAACGATTGCCTGTGACCACTCTGCACCGTGATTTGACTCAAACTGTGCATATGCATCATCAACAGTTAACTCGCCCATAACAACTTTTGCGATCAGCTCGTTCTTTAATGTTGTTAAATCACCATTGTACTCGCTCATCTCATCTGTGGTAGGAACAAGATCAGCAGCTTTGCAGTTATCATTGAATAACTGTGCAGACTCTTTTGCTTCTGCTGCTACAGATTCTTCCTGAGGATCGTTTGCAAGCTCAACTAAAGCAAGCATTGGATCGATGTGAGCTTTGGTGTACTGTGTACCCTCTTTCTCACGGTTCTCTAACATATGGAACTCACCATCCGCATATGTTTTCTCGTTCTCTGTTCCAGCAAATAATGTCTCTGCTGCTGTTGACCAGTGAATGCCTTCTACACCGTATGTCCATAAGAACTGAACGTCTCCGCCATCCTGCATCGGCTCGATGAAATATTTGAATACGCCTTCCGGGTTCTCGCATGCAGATGTGATGCACCATACTGGTGGAACACGGTCAAGGTACTGACCTACTTCAGCGATCGGAGGTAATGCTACTAACTCACCGTCTTTACCGTTTGCCTCAAGGTTTGTCTTTAAGTTGGTTGCCCATGTACCTGCCCAGTAAGTAAATACACCAAAGCTGTCATCATAGAATTTGTTACGGCAGTCAGATGTACCATTTGTTAATGTGGTAGGATCAATCACGCCCTCTTTGTAAGCAGCTGCCATTCTCTCAAGTGCGCTCTTCATAGAGTCCTCTGTGAATCCATCTTTCCATGTTCCGTCTTCTGCTTTATAGAAGCTTGGATTTGCATCCTGATAGAACTCTGGTAAGTAGTTTGTATATGGAGCCTCTGTTCCGATGAAACCAGCAGCAGATACACCGTAGGTATCTCCGTTTACACCATTTCCATCCGGGTCACCGGTTGTAAATGCTTCGAGCATTGCAAGATACTCATCATAGTTTGTCGGTACATCAAGTCCGCAGTTGTCTAACCATGCTTTCTTAACATATGTAACACATCCGTTACCACGAGCTGCCGGCATACCGTATAACTTACCATCAAGTCTTACACCATCGATAACTCCTGTGCTGCCGTATGCATCCTGTCTTGTTTTTAAATCAGAAGATGCATAAGCGTCTGTCATATCCCACAGAACTCCCTGCTCTGCATAACCTGCATAATAGGTAGAAGATAAGATCATAACGTCTGGCCAGTCACCACTTGCAACTGTCTGTCCTACTACATCATAGTAAGCATCATGATCCGGCTGGATCACATTGATCTTCATTCCAAGAAGATCTTCCAATTTAGCAATGAACTCTGCCTGTCCGTTTTCCTGTGTGAAAACAGTTCCATCTACCATAATGGTGATCTCTTCTGGTTTCTCAACATCAGAATCTGTTGCTGTGCTTGCGGAAGCATCACCGCTCTCTGTGGTTGCTTCATTATTTGTAGAAGCATTTGAATTTGTTGTTCCTGCGTTACCAGTGTTGCTGGAACCGCATCCTGCCATACCAGCTACCATAGCGGCAGCCATAAGGACTGATACTACCTTCTTTTTCATAAGAACCTCCTTATTAGGAAAAAATTTGTTTCGACACTGCTCTGATGTAAGTGCTTTCATGTCTTGCTCATACATTACCATCTTATGGGATTTTCAGCAAGAAACAATATTTGACAGGGGGTACAAAATTTGTTTTAACACTACGCAAACCATTGATTTTACTGGGTTTTTGAGTTTTTGTTGTATTTTTTTCATATTATGATAAAATAGAAAACGTACGATTAAAAAACATGAAAAAAGGACATTTAATACCTATGAGAATAAATTTGAATCCACCGGCGGATGCCACAGCAAAAAATGAATCCACTACGTTTCTCATGATTCGCTTTGCTATTACATACAGTGTCTTTTTACTTATCATTTTACTTCTGATGGTACACCTCCACCGTGTCTCAACAACACGCTCTGAAGAGGATTTCTGGAATCAGGATCAGTCTACCTTTGAAAGTGCCGTTTCACTTTTAGATAATAATTTCACAACCATGGATTCTATCACAAGACAGCTCAGCATGAATACCAAACTATACCATCTTGCAACGATGAAGTCCACAGACGATAATGATTTTTATCTGTCAGGTCTCACCATGAAGCAGTCCCTTGCCTCTTATATGTATTCCTACAATGAGCTTCCTTTCAGTACCTATTTTGTTTATCTGAGAAATAGCGGCTATATTATCAGTGTAAACACTTTCAATTCCGAACAGCTTTATTATATAAGAAACTATTTATCTTCCGGGGCGAATTTTAATGAATGGCATGATCTGCTCAACAACAATCTGACAAAAGATTCTGCCCTTTATCCACTTTCGGATTTTATGCTTCCCGAAAGCGGTAACGCATATCTTTATGTGTTAAATATGGACGTACTGACCTACAAAGATATTCCTGCTACCGTTGCTTTCCATATCAATGAGCAGACCTTACGCAAAATTTTCAGCGGTGTTTCTTTAGGTGATACCGGTTACATTATTGCAGTCGACGCACAGGATCAGCCAGTGTTTTCCCTGTCCGAAGATAAGAATACATCATCTGAAAAAGATTTAAATACGCTTACCGAATCCGTATTATCCTTATCCTATGATGACAATAATACCTGTGTTCACAATGACACACATATTATGCGGATCGCATCAAAAACAAATGACTGGACTTTCTATCTGGTACAGCCGGAATCCATTTATCCATCCGATTATCAGTTTATTTTTCTGCTGATCCTTTTTGCAGCAATCATCGGTGGACTTATCATGATATTTATTTTAGTCCGCAACAATATGCGCCCGATTCTTCATTTAGATGACCAGCTCCAGGAAACACTGCATGCAAATACGCAGTTAATCGAAGAAGCTGCTGCAATCCGTCCTGTTTTATATGACAATTATTTGAGACAGCTGATGAGTGGAGTTATCACAACCCCGGATGAGCTTTCATTTATCCAGAATTATCTGCATTTAGAAGATCCATCGCTTCATTATTATGTATTGTACGGTGTAACTTACGAAAATGATCCTGCTGCAGATACTTTTCCAAATGAAAATACTTCCACTGAAAGTTCTGAAAGTATGAAAGATATTATCGCCGGTCTTTTGGCCAGATATTTTTCTTATGAAAATAACTTATATCTGTGTTCCCCAAAGAAACATATTTATGCTGTGTTAATCCCTTTTAGTGGAACTGCCGATGAGATACTGATCACACTTCAGGAAAAAGCATTAAAATTTCATAGTGAACTGCTAGAAGAGTATTCGATCTGGTTTTTTGCAGGAATCGGTCTCTCCTGCTCCTTCACCAACATATGGGAATCTTACCAACAGGCGAAAGATGCTGCAGGGTATACCAGTAAAAACTATATTTTCCTTCCATATGAAATGTTGAAAAAAGACTCCCATGTTTACTACTATCCGGCTGAATTTTCAACCCGTCTGATTCGTTCCATCACTGGCGGAAATAAATCCCAGGTGATTGAAATTTTCAATCTGATCCACCAGGAGAACATTGAAGAACGTTCGCTTCCGTTCCAGTTATTACGGTTTTTACTTACCGATATCCGCAACACTCTGTTGAAAGCACGTTTTACATATACGGGAGAAAGTACTCCGCAGATAGTGGAAATTGATACTATGCTTTCACAGGACGAGTTAACTTTCCGTCTCTGTGAAGATATCAGCATTAAACTGTGTGATTTCTTTGCATCAAAATCCGAAAAGAATAATCTGATTGACAGCATTGTGACTTATATCCGTGAAAATTACAAAAATCCGGCGCTCTGCTTAAGCAAGATCTCCGACGAGTTCCACATATCAGAAAGTTATTTTTCTCATATGTTTAAAGAAAATATGAATGTGAACTTCTCTGTCTATCTGGAAGATCTGCGGCTCACAGAGGCGGCACATCTGATTGAAAAAGGCGAATCCGGTATCAATGAAATCGCTTTGGAAGTTGGTTATAACAACCAGACGTCTTTCCGACGTGCATTTAAAAAAAATATGGCGTTACACCAAGCAGCTTTGGCGTTCAGTCTTAATAAGAAATGGAGGATATTACAATGAATTTCAAAAAAGGTTCTCCAGAAAGTGCTGGCATCCCATCCGGATGCCTTCTTCACTTTCTGGATCGTTTACAAAAAAAACAGGTTCCAATGCACAGTTTTCTTTTAATGCGGCATGACACACTCATTGCCGAGGGCTACTATGCACCATATCAGAAAGACACGCTGCATCGCATGTTTTCGATCAGTAAAAGTTTTACATCCATTGCGATCGGTCTTTTGGAAGCGGAAGGAAAATTATCACTGGATGATCCGATCGTCTCATATTTTCCAGACAAGATTCCAGCGAATGTACATCCGTGGATTGCAGCCATGACGATCCGGGATATGCTCATGATGCGCACCTGTCATGCCGCGACGACCTACAAGGTCGATATGAAAAGTGACTGGGTAGAAAGTTTCTTTACCGTACCACCAACCCATCCTGCAGGAAAGCTCTTTCATTATGATACGTCCTCCGCACATACACTCAGTGCGCTTGTAGAACGTCTTTCCGGCATGCCAATGCTCGATTATCTCAAAGAAAAACTGTCTGTTTTGGAATTTTCCGATGAATCCTACATGCTGACAGATCCTTTTGGTGTCTCCATGGGCGGAAGCGGACTTGTCGCTCTTCCATCCGACCTGTTAAAATTCGGTTATCTTCTATCTCACGATGGAAATATTGATGGAACACAGCTCGTTTCTGCCTCCTACATCAAAACAGCAACCTCCCATCTCTCTGACACACGCATCACGGCACCTCTTCCAAGTGAAGCCTGCGGCTATGGTTATCAGATCTGGCGCAGTGAAAAAAATGGTTTTGTCTGCTACGGCATGGGTGGTCAGTTCATCCATTACCTTCCGGATTATGATCTGCTCTTTGTCACTACCGCAGACACACAGGGACTTGCGGGTGGAAATCAACTGATTTATGATGCTCTGTATGATGAGATTCTTCCTTTCATACAGGCAGATCCACTCCCGGAAGATCAAAAAACGCATACAGAGCTTCTTTCTGTGCTCTCTTCACTTGCGATTGCACCTCTGGGTGATAGTGCAATGACGGCAGCGGTCACTTCACAAGTTTCGGGGAAACGATATATGTTCAAACCAAACAGTAGTGAGTTTACAAATTTTACAGCGGATTTTACAAATGATGAGGGATGTTTTACGTTTACACTGCACGGCAGACCGTGTTCCATTCATTTCGGTTTTGGAAAACTTGTCTGCGGACAGTTTCCCGTCTATGACCAGAGGTATGCTGCCAGTGGAGTGTGGGTTTCGGAGGACACTTTATATGTGCGGGCACATGTGATCGATGCGTTCGTGGGGAGTGTGCATTTTGAGGTGGTGTTTGGAGATGCGGATGTAACGGTGTTTATGAGGAAGCAGGAGGAAAGTTTATTTGGGGAGTTTCAGGGACATCTGGTTGGGATGGTTTGTGGATGCCTGTAGTGAGGCGGCAAAAGTCTTAACGCC
>OHZJ01000647.1_pt1 | contig 15663 bp, 19 predicted proteins | sample 1580411 | NCBI WGS metagenome assembly OHZJ01 (sample SAMEA3882519, study PRJEB24775) | human gut metagenome | biome: human-associated habitat; feature: intestine environment; material: feces | place: Netherlands | collected 2009/2010 | reverse complement strand
GTACTTAGCAAAGAAAAATCCCGCACAGTAGTGCGAGACTTTGTCTACAGTCTGACCGGATGATTTATGATCATCCGGTTATTTTTTGTTGAGGGGGAACGATGCAAAAGAAACTTTCCTTAAAATTCATACATATTTTCGTTAGCAGTCTACTCGTGATCATGGCACTCTTTTTTATAGGAACACAGAAACCCTATATTAAGGAAATAGAAGCGGCTGAATTGGATCATCCTGCGTTTTCATTTCTGCAAGAAGGACAATATATATTGGATATTACCTATGAAAATGGGACAGGAAACCGCATTATTGTATATTCGAAAGCTATCTCCGCACCGGAGAGTGATATGGCATATACGGAACTGGCAGAATATGAAATCACTGAAGAAAACGGAACGGTACAGATTCTATTGGATCTGGAACAAGGAACGCATTCTGTAGAGCTTGCATTTGAAAACAGTGAGCGGAATCTGGCTACGGAACCGGGCACATTCTGCCGGATACAAATACAGAGTGTCGCTCTGGAGAATCATGATGGTTATTTTCTGTCAGCTTTGTACATCGCATGTGCAGCCATAATTCTGCTGTGTGGATGGACCGGGACTCTGCGGCGATATGACAGAATATTACTTCTGGCCGGAATCGGTCTGGCGGCATCGGTTCCGCTTTTTTCGGACAATCTGTGTAAGGGAGATGATCTCCTGTACCATATTACCAGACTGGAAGGGATTTATCAGGGATTGCAGAACGGAGAATTCCCTGTAAGGATCAATCCGTTACAGTCCGGCGGTTACGGTAATCTGTCTCCTACGATGTATCCCTCGTTGTTTTTGTTCGGTAGCAATTTTGCGCTTCTTTGGTGTATCTGCAATGCTTTGCTACAAGGTGTTACTGACAGCAATGAATATTGCAACTGCATTTTTGAGCTTTTATGCAGTGCGTGCAATCACCGGATCCGAGAAATCAGCCTGGCTAATGAGTGTTTTGTATACGTTTGCCACATACCGGCTTACAAATCTATATTACAGAGCCGCATTGGGGGAAAGCCTTGCTATGGTGTTTCTTCCCTTGCTACTGTGGGGCACCTATGAAATATTTTATGGGCAGGAGAAGAAATGGTTTCTCATGGTATTGGGAGTTACCGGTGTACTGGAATCCCATGTATTATCCTTCGAAATGTGTCTGATCTTCCTTGGAATAGAGGGAATCCTATGGCTGATCCACAGCATAGCGATAAAACGGGAAAACATAAAAAGCCGGATCATGGCATTGCTGAAGGCTGTATTTGGAACGTTGTGCCTGAATGCTGCATTTCTGGTGCCCTTTTTGTATTATGCCGGACAGGACTTTCAGGCATTCCATATGCCTATGGAAGTCGCCGGCAGCGGTGTGTACCTGACACAGATGTTTCAGTTGTTTTCGCCTGCGGACGGAACGAACCTGCTTCAGGGAACGGCACAGGGAGAAATGTCTCTGTCTGTGGGACTGACACTTTTGGCAGGTGTGCTTATTTTTCTCGTACAGCTTGTTACGGATGATGCGGAGAACGTTGCGGCAAGGATGGGAAAGCATTGTCTGTGTTACGGCGTACTTTGCTTGCTTTTGGCTTCCTGGATCTGCCCGTGGGATAAATTGCAGGAACTGCCCGTGTTTTCCGTGCTGGCGCAATCCCTGCAGTTTGCATGGCGCTTTTTAAGCCCGGCTACTTTATTCTTGTGTGCCGTTTCTTCTGTAAGTGTTGTGTGGCTGGAGAAAAAGAGTAACCGTTTTACGGTGTATGGTGTGATATTGTCACTCGTGATCGTCAGTACCTGTTATTACTTTGACAGGATAACCCATGATATGGCGCAGTCGGACGATAAGATGTGGCTGTAGGGACAGCAGTACTCTGACGGAATGTATATGTATTGGGAAGGCAATAAGTTCCGGGCACTACAATTGAATTATCAGTCGGAAGATAATGCAATAAAGACCGCAAAGGGCTCTGCCATAAGCTATCGGAATCTGGACAGGCAGGGAAACCGGCTACGATTTTTCCTGGAACAGTGCGGCGATGCGGATGACTATTTAGTCTTTCCCATTTATTATTATCCCGGTTACGAGGTACGGATCAACGGAAAGATAACGGAAGGACAGGTCATTGATACAAGAGTGGCCTGCAATATGCCGCAGCAGCCTGCGGAGGTCATGATCCGCTATAAGGAGCGTCCACTGTTTGTGGCTGCGGATTTAGTATCACTCTTTACGGTGGCGGCAATTTTATGGAAAAAGTGTCTTTTGATATTTCATGTTGCAAAGAAACCATAAAAACGGTAAAATATAAATATTGGACATATTATTGGACATATATGTCCGTGAAAAACAGGGAAAGGTATAGGTATAGATATGAAGATTATCATGTTAGGCGCACCCGGCGCAGGTAAAGGTACACAGGCAAAGATGATCGCTGAAAAGTACGGAATCCCTCATGTATCCACAGGCGATATTTTCCGTGCAAATATCAAGAACGGAACCGAGCTTGGTATGGAAGCGAAGAAATACATGGATCAGGGTCAGCTGGTTCCCGATGAACTGACTGTCAAGATCCTCTTAGACAGAGTTGCACAGGATGATTGCAAGAACGGCTATGTACTGGATGGATTCCCCAGAACCATTCCTCAGGCAGAGGTACTGGACAAGGCACTGACCGAGCTGGGAGATGCTATTGATTTTGCGATCGACGTAAATGTTCCCGATGAGAATATCGTGAAGAGAATGTCCGGCAGATGCGCATGTCTGTCCTGCGGCGCAACCTATCATATCGAGCACATCCCGCCCAAGAAGGAAGGTATCTGTGATAAGTGTGGACAGGAACTGGTACTGCGTGATGATGATAAGCCTGAGACCGTATTGAACCGTCTGAAGGTATATCATGACCAGACCCAGCCGCTGATCGATTTCTATACCAAGAAAAATGTATTAAAGACCGTAGACGGCACCAAGGATATGAAAGAGGTATTTGCGGATATCGTAGCAATCCTTGGTTAAGAATAGTCCGGATCTCTGACAAACAGCAGAAAAATCCGGAACGGAAAGGTGAATAAAATGGCAGTAACTATCAAATCACAGCGTGAGATCGAGCTGATGAGAGAATCATGCAAAATTTTGGCGGATGTATTCAGCCAGATGGAGAAGGCAGTGCACCCCGGTGTATCCACTCTGGATATCAACAATCTGGGTGAGAAGCTGATCCGTGCCCACGGCTGTATTCCCAACTTCCTGAATTATAACGGATATCCGGCATCTATCTGTGTATCTGTGAATGATGAAGTCGTACATGGTATTCCTCACAAAGATCATATTCTTCACGAGGGTGATATTGTAAGTCTGGATGCAGGATTGATCTATAAGGGGTATCATTCCGACATGGCACGTACTTTCCCGGTAGGTCAGGTCAGTGAAGAAGCAAGACTCCTGATGGAGAGAACCAAGGGAAGCTTTTTCGCAGGAATCGAGATGGCGAAGGCGGGCAACCACCTGTATGATATTTCCAATGCCATCGATGCTTATATTAAACCTTTTGGTTATGGCATCGTAAGAGATCTGGTAGGCCATGGTATCGGCACCAGCCTGCATGAGGATCCGCAGATTCCCAATTTTGCACAGCACAGACGTGGACTGAAGTTACAGGCAGGTATGACGCTGGCGATCGAGCCCATGATCAATATCGGAAGACCGGATGTGGCATGGCTGGATGACGACTGGACAGTTGTCACCGAGGATGGATCCCTGTCCGCACATTATGAGAATACGGTCCTGATCACGGACGGCGAGCCCGAGATCCTGACCATGTATTAAGAGTAATCCACTGCGATTATAATGTGTAAGAAAGGTTAGACTTACGGTATGATAGGAGAACTTGCAACTTCAAAAGCCGGTCATGACAAGGACAGATTGTACATGATCGTCGGTGAAGAGGGAGAATGTGTTTATCTGTGTGACGGAAGGCTGCGTGGTGTAGAACATCCGAAGAAGAAAAAGAAAAAGCATATCCAGATCATACATTCTTCGGCACAGGACACACTGATCCAGATCATAAAGCAGAATCTTCCGGGGGAGCGGGACGAGATCGACAGACAGATCCGCAAGACCCTGGAGGATTATCTGCGTAATAAGTAATGTAAAGAAGTAAAAAGTAGAAAGCTATGGAGGAATTTTATGTCTAAAAGTGATGTAATCGAAATCGAAGGAACCGTTGTGGAGAAACTTCCCAATACCATGTTCCGTGTAGAATTGGAGAACGGACACAGAGTGCTGGCTACCATCAGTGGTAAGCTTCGTCAGAACTTCATCCGTATCCTTCCCGGAGATAAGGTAACACTGGAATTATCTCCTTACGATCTGAGCAAGGGACGTATTATCTGGAGAGATAAGTAAGTGCAATCTGGAGAGAAAATAGCTATGGCTAAAAAAATGCGTAACTTTGCTGCTATTCTGGCGATCAGTGCGGTAGTGGGAACGATGCTTTTGGTATTGGTATTCCTGCTTCCGGTAGGGCCGATGTGGAGAAAAGTGTTGGGGATATGCTGAAGACCGGTGATGAGATCCCGGAAGATGCATTCTCAAAGTACTTGTGGAAAAACAGAGAGACTTACACCGATGCTATCATGGTACAGAATGCCATAGAGAGACTGCCGGATAAAAATGCTTATGAACATGCCATGTGGATGTACCACTATGATCTGGAAGAGGACGTGTGGACGCCGGAAGATTCCTTGAAGGCTTTTTGTGAATCTCATGAGAATGTCAATAACATGTACCTTCATATTTATGCGAGGTACTGGCACGGCTATCTTTTATACTTAAAGCCTTTGCTGCTGCTGTTCTCCTGGAAGCATGTGGTATGGCTGGAACTGGCGGTACAGATCGCACTTATGATCTGGGTACTGATCACGGCAATACGAAAACAGAATGCAGGTGTCGCAGCTGTGACCCTGGGAAGCTTTCTGTTCATGAAACCGGTACTGGTGCTGATCTCTCTGACCATGTCGGTGTGCTGGATCCTGACGCTTCTGGCAGTGGAATATATGCTGTTACATCATGACAGATTGCATGAGAAGGGACAGTATCCGGAATTCTTCCTGATCATTGGAATTCTGACGTCTTATTTTGATTTCCTGACGTATCCCATCACTACACTGGGAATTCCCCTGTGCTGTTACTTCTTATTAGAAAATGACAGAGCATGGAATAATATCAAAAAGCTGATCGGCTTCTGCGCAAGCTGGGGAATCGGCTATGCGGGAATGTGGGCAGCAAAATGGGTCATTGCAGACCTGACTTTACATACCGGTACGATCAAAGATGCTATTTGGTCCATTATCGGTCGTACAGAGGCAATCGGCGGCAGACCGCGGATGAACGGAGGGTTCTATGTGATCGGACTGAATCTTCACGAATATCCGGTTTATATGGGAATCGCCGCAGGCATCCTGGCCGCAGTGGCAGTAGGACTGATGGTGATGATCATTGTTATGGGAAGATGGAAGAATGTGTATGCACAGTTACTTCCGGTCGTTGTCACAGCCGCAATTCCTTTTGCCTGGATCATTGCCGTACAACATCATTCTGCGCTGCATGCAAGGTTTACCTTCCGGATTTTGAGCGTTGCGGCGGCTGCAGCCATTACTTTTATTGTTTTGATTGTCAGAAACGTAAAAAAGTGTCAAAAAAATTGAAAAAGATTGAAAAAAGCGTAAGAATACGCTTGCAAAGGAAAGACCGTCATGCTATAATGTAAGACGGTCTTTTTTGAAAGGAGGGTTTAACATGAAAGTTAGATCATCAGTAAAACCGATTTGCGAAAAGTGCAAAATCATCAAGAGAAAAGGACGCATCAGAGTAATCTGTGAGAATCCGAAGCACAAACAGAGACAGGGATAATCACCGCTTGATCGTCATTTGATCAGGTATGTGAGTTCTTGTCCGGTTATTATGTGCGGCTGAATTGATCATTATCAAAAATATCAATTTTCATAATAGATTTGGATAGAGCTTACGGGAGATTACTTGTTGATACCATGACGAAAAGATTTTCTAAAATTATCGTCGTGGAAAGATCGGATCGTGTCCGATTGGGTGAGAGCCCCAATCAATTAGTAACTATTGAGCGTACAACTAACAGACCAAACGTACGCACGCACAACGAAAGTTGTGAGCGCAGAAATGTTGCGCAAAGCGTAAGAGATTACGCAGGAAAATGGAGGAAACGTAAATGGCTCGTATCGCAGGTGTAGACTTACCTAGAGAAAAACGAATTGAGATCGGTTTAACCTATATCTATGGAATAGGCAGACCTACTGCTGACAAGTTGTTAGCAGAAGCAGGTGTAAATCCTGATACCAGAGTGAGAGATATTACCGATGATGAGGTAAAGAAGATCAGTGAAGCTATCGAAAAGCTTGGCGTTATGGTAGAAGGTGATCTGAGAAGAGAAATCGCTCTGAATATCAAGAGACTTCAGGAAATCGGCTGCTATCGTGGTATTCGTCATCGTAAAGGACTTCCTGTTCGTGGTCAGAAGACTAAGACCAACGCAAGAACTCGTAAGGGACCTAAGCGCACGGTGGCAAATAAGAAGAAGTAATTGAGATCAAAATGTAACTGTGAGAGGGAAGCAAATGTAAGCATCCCCAGGAAATGAGAAAGTAGGTTAGTTTAAAATGGCTAAAAAAGTTGCAAAGAAAGTAACAAAAAAGCGTGTAAGAAAAAACGTTGAACGCGGACAGGCACATATTCAGTCTTCTTTTAACAATACAATCGTAACGTTAACAGATGCTGAAGGTAATGCTCTTAGCTGGGCAAGTGCCGGTGGTCTTGGTTTTAGAGGTTCAAAGAAATCTACTCCATATGCTGCACAGATGGCTGCTGAAACAGCAACAAAGGCTGCTCTTGTTCACGGATTAAAGTCCGTTGACGTATTCGTAAAGGGTCCTGGTTCAGGACGTGAAGCAGCAATCAGAGCTCTGTCTGCAAGTGGACTGGATGTCTTAAGCATTTGTGATGTAACTCCTGTACCTCACAATGGATGCCGTCCTCCTAAGCGTCGTCGCGTTTAGTGAGAAATCGTCAGAAGACGAAACAATTAATTTTAATGAAGTAACATTAGAACAAGTTGGATGAAAGTGCCGCATTGCGGCACTGTAAACAACCCTCGGAAGTCACTTCCGAAGTATAAAGAAGGGAAAATAAAAAAATGGCAGTAAATCGTGTACCTGTACTGAAAAGATGTAGAGCCCTTGGCCTTGAGCCTTCTTACCTGGGCTATGACAAGAAGTCTAACAGAACCTCTGCAAGAGCAGGCAAAAAGGTATCTGAGTACGGACTTCAGTTAAGAGAAAAGCAGAAGGCTAAGTTCATCTATGGCGTTCTGGAGAAGCCTTTCCGTAACTACTATGAGAAGGCTGATAGAATGAAGGGCATGACCGGTGAGAACCTGATGACCCTGTTAGAGAGCAGACTGGATAATGTAGTGTTCAGAATGGGTTTTGCAAGAACCAGAAGAGAAGCAAGACAGATCGTTGACCACAAGCATGTACTTGTAAACGGTAAGTGTGTAAACATTCCTTCTTACCTGATCAAGGCTGGCGATGTTATCGAGATCAAGGAGAGCGCTAAGTCCATGCAGAGATACAAGGATATCCTTGATGTTACTGCTGGAAGATTAGTACCCGAATGGATCGATGCTGATGTTGAGAACTTTAAGGGAACCATCAAGAATCTGCCTACCAGAGAGATGATCGATGTTCCTGTTGACGAGATGCTTATCGTCGAGTTGTACTCCAAGTAAGTTTTATGTAACCCCAATGAACATTTCCTGTGGAATATTATTCCATGGGATATTGTTCGTAAGAACATGTCAACATATAAAGTTCGCAAAGGAGGGTATTGGCAGTGTTTGATTTTGAAAGACCTAATATTGAGGTTAGCGAGATTTCAGAAGACAAAAAGTATGGTAAATTCGTAGTAAAACCCCTGGAAAGAGGCTATGGTATTACTCTGGGTAACTCCCTGAGAAGAATCATGCTGTCTTCCCTGCCCGGTGCTGCAGTGAGCCAGATCAAAATTGAAGGTGTTCTTCATGAGTTCAGTTCTATTCCCGGCGTAAAGGAAGATGTATCTGAGATCATCATGAACATCAAGAGCCTTGCGATCAAGAACAACAGCGAGACCAACGAGGCTAAGACTGCATATATCGAGTTTGAAGGCGAAGGTGTTGTAAGAGCTTCTGATATCCAGTGTGACCAGGATATTGAAATTCTGAACCCCGACCTTGTAATCGCTACTCTGAGCGGTAAAGATACCAAACTTTACATGGAGTTAACTATTACAAGAGGCCGTGGCTACGTAAGTGCCGACAAGAACAAACACGAAGATTTACCAATCGGCGTAATTGCCATTGATTCTATCTATACACCTGTAGAGAGAGTTAACGTTACGGTAGAAAATACCCGTGTAGGTCAGAGTACTGATTTCGACAAGCTTACATTGGATGTATACACCAACGGAACCCTGGCTCCCGATGAGGCAGTCAGCCTGGCAGCTAAGGTGCTCAGCGAGCATCTGAACCTGTTCATCGACCTTTCCGAAAATGCTAAGACCGCTGAGGTTATGGTAGAGAAGGAAGACGACGAGAAGGAAAAGGTTCTGGAGATGAGTATTGACGAGCTGGAGCTTTCCGTTCGTTCTTACAACTGCTTGAAGAGAGCAGGTATCAATACTGTAGAAGAGTTAACCAATAAGACTTCAGAAGATATGATGAAGGTTCGTAACCTCGGACGTAAATCTTTGGAAGAAGTTCTGGCTAAACTGAAAGAGCTGGGATTACAGCTGAACCCCAGCGATGAGAACTAATTTCAGCTGAACATAAAAAGTTAGATTTCCGTATCCGGTAAGCCCAAAGTGTTCGGATGCGGTTTATCTCTAAATGGCAAAAAACAACGCATTCGGTAAGTAAGTCCAAAGTGCATGGCCGGATGTACCATGAATGGAGAAAGGAAAATTATCATGGCAAAGTACAGAAAACTCGGCAGAACATCTGCACAGAGAAAGGCATTATTAAGAAATCAGGTAACTGCAGTGATCAACAACGGCAAGATCGTTACCACCGAAGCTAAGGCTAAGGAAGTACAGAAGATCGTTGATGGACTGATCGCTCTGGCAGTAAAAGAGAAGGATAACTTCGAAACTGTTAAAGTTACCACCAAGGTTGCCCGCAAGGACAAGGACGGCAAGCGCGTAAAGCAGATCGTTGACAAGGAGACCGGTAAGGTCCTGGCTGAGTCTCATCGCGATAAGGATGGCAAGCTGGTTAAGATCGAGAACGGTGTTACCGTTACTGTATACGACGAAGTTGAGAAGGAGATCAAGAAGGATCTGCCTACCAGATCTCATGCACGTCGTCAGATGCTGAAGGTTCTGAACCCTGTAGTTGAGGTTCCCGCTGATGCAGCAGGCAAGAAAAAGAACACCAAGGAAGTTGACCTGGTTGCAAAGCTCTTCGATGAGTATGCTCCCAAGTATGCTACCCGTAAGGGTGGTTACACCAGAATCGTTAAGATCGGTCAGCGTAAGGGTGACGCAGCTATGACTGTTGTTCTGGAGTTAGTTTAATCCATAACTTATAAGCAGACATAAAAATAGCGCTTTCGGAAATGAGTTGGTTTATTTCCGGAGGCGCTTTTTGTGTATTCGAAGTATACAAATCGAGTAGGAGACAGTCTACTCGATTATTACAGGAAAATGATTGCTGACAAGCGGCTTACTCCACTACCTTCTGAAAATGCTGATAATCCTTGCAGGAGTTCCAGTGACCTCCCCAGGTGAAACCATGTTCCTTAAATAACTGATAGCACAGATCGTTTTCGTCAATTTTGTAGGGGAAGGAAGAGGTTCTGTCTGCATAGGCGGAAGCGTTTGCAGGAGATACCTTTTCGCTGCCATCCTTATTGTAAGTAATATAAGGATTATAAAAGGGATTGATATCGATCGCCAGCCCTAATGCATGCTTAGACAGGGAGGAAGTTCCTTCCACCGGGCGGTAGTTGAAGCAGGAGGTATTGTTATCCTCCATAGATGCGAGGTCATCCCCATCATATTCATCGATCAAAAGTACCTTTTCCAGCTGATATTCATTACAATACAGCTCGTAGAAGATTTCTGTCAGGTCCTGCGCGATCGCCTTGTTACAGATTAATTCCCCTTCTGCAGGATTTCCTTCAAAATTATAATGCCTTATATGTACATAGCGCAGATCGTCATAGCTGATTTCGACAGATTTCAACAGTGTTTCCGAAGAACTATCAGAGTTATCCACAGTGGCTGGATAAGAAACACCTGTTATGTATCTCTGTAATTTTTCGGATAACGGCTCATAATAGAAGCCGTCGGACAGCGTGGTCCGCTGGTCGGTCAATAGCTCTCCGTTCAGGGAATAACCGGTCAAAACAGTAGTTTCTGCCATGGAAGATCCTTCCTGCAAGTTTTCTGTCGCATTTGTATTGGAATTGTCGACGGCCGGTGTAGGCTCCGGGGTAGGTGACGGCTCTGCCGTCTGATAAGCCAGGGAAGGATTGTCCGCCGCATAATCCCCCAGAGTGTAGGAACTGTGTTGGGATACCCTTAGCAGTCCTCCGGCCACGACAGTGATGAGCGCAAGGATACCCACCATCTTCCATATTTTATTGCGATCGATCGGATTCATAGAATGCCTCCTCGTTTTATTTTCTGAAATGTTCTACAATAGAAAGATACAACCATAACTATAAAGGTTTTTGGAAAGCAGTACAAGAGATTTTGAAAAAGTCGGGTCAGTTCCCTGTTAAGTGTTGTAAATCTGTGCATAATCTAGTAAAATAGGAACGATATCTTGCAAAAGCAGAAGACAGCTGATTCTCCGGCACTAAGCGAATATGGAATGGAGATTATTTATGGAGATCATTAAAGCAAATAATGTAGTATATGAATATATTCGTCGGGATGAAGAGGGAAATGTGGAAGGGATCACAAGAGCAGTGAATGATGTTTCTCTTGATATAGAGCAGGGACAGTTCATAGCTATCCTCGGACATAACGGTTCCGGCAAGTCTACTCTGGCAAAGCATATGAATGCCATCTTAAATCCGACAGAGGGAACACTCTGGGTCGATGGTATGGACACGAAGGATGAGGACAACATCTGGAAGGTCCGTCAGACAGCCGGCATGGTGTTTCAGAATCCGGATAACCAGATCATAGGACAGGTAGTGGAAGAAGATGTGGGATTTGGCCCGGAGAACATGGGGATCCCCACGGAGGAGATCTGGCAGCGTGTGGAAGAGAGCTTACGCGCGGTAGGTATGTACGAATATCGAAAGTATTCCCCGAATAAGCTGTCCGGTGGGCAGAAGCAGAGAGTGTCTATTGCCGGAGTACTGGCCATGCATCCCAAATGCATTGTATTAGATGAGCCAACTGCCATGCTGGATCCCAGTGGACGTAAGGAAGTCATCCGTGCAGTCCGTGGATTGAATCAGGTGGAAGGCGTTACGCTGATCCTGATCACTCATTATATGGAAGAGATCATTCATGCGGACAAGGTATTTGTCATGGATGAGGGAAAAATTGCCATGCAGGGTACCCCCCGGGAAATCTTTTCACAGGTGGAGCAGCTGAAAAAACTACGGCTGGATGTGCCGCAGGTAACGCTGTTATCGTATGAATTGCAGAAACGCGGAATTCCGCTGCCGAATGGCATATTGACAAGAGAAGAGCTGGTCAATGCACTGGGCTATGGAAAAACCGACAGGAAATAGTGGCGGGGATGGCAGCGAATGAAAGTACTCGGGAAAGGATCGAAAAAATGTCTATCATATTAGATCATGTGAATTATGTATACGGTGCAGATACACCGCTGGCAGTTCATGCCCTGAACGATGTCTGCCTGAAGATACCGGATGGACAGTTCATCGGTATCATTGGGCATACCGGCTCCGGTAAGTCCACGCTGATGCAGCATATGAACGGATTGATCCGTGCTACCGACGGACATATCTATTTTAACGGAGAAGATATCTACGACAAGGATTATGATATGAAAAAGCTCCGCAGCAAGGTAGGGCTGGTGTTCCAGTATCCGGAGCATCAGCTGTTTGAGATCGATGTATTCAGCGATGTCTGTTTCGGACCGAAGAATCTGGGACTGGATAAAAAAGAAGTGGAGCTTCGTGCATACGATGCTCTGAAAAAAGTAGGACTGCCGGACGAGCTTTTCTATCAGTCACCCTTTGAACTGTCCGGTGGACAGAAGCGTCGTGTGGCGATCGCCGGAGTACTGGCAATGAAGCCGGAAGTGCTGATCCTGGATGAACCCACTGCCGGGCTGGATCCCAAGGGAAGAGATGAGATCTTACAGCAGATCAAAAAGCTGCAGACCGAGACAGGACTTACGATTCTGCTGGTATCCCACAGTATGGAGGATGTGGCGGAATACGTAGACCGTATTATTGTGATGAACAAGGGAAGCGTCATGTATGACGATACCCCGAGAGAAGTGTTCAAACATTACAAAGAATTGGAAGAAGTAGGACTGGCAGCACCGCAGGTCACCTATATCATGCATGAGCTGAAAGCACGGGGAGCGGATGTGGATGTAGATGCCACAACGATCGAAGAGGCTGCGGAAGAAATTGCAAGAGTCTGGAAACAGAACAATCAGAAGTAATGATTTGAACTGCAATGCTCAAATTGCAGCATGAGCAGAGAGAAGATACGAGTTCTGACCCGACAGGAGCCGGGCAGAAACTCTGGTGAGGAGCAATATGCTTAGAGATATTACATTAGGACAATATTATCAGACGGAATCATTGATTCATAAGATGGATCCCCGGGTAAAGCTGGGAGGTACCGTTTTATTTATCATTTCCCTGTTCTTTTTCAAAAATTATGCAGGGTATGTGATTGCGGCACTTTTCCTGGGATTAGTGATCCGTCTGTCGAAGGTACCTTTTAAATTCATGGTAAAGGGAATGAAGACCATTGTTATGCTCATGCTGATCACAGTGGTGTTCAATCTCTTTCTGACACCGGGCACACCGTTATTCACGATCTGGAAGCTGACCATTACGCAGGAAGGTCTGAAGATGGCCATTTCCATGGCAATCCGCCTGACGCTGCTGATCATTGGATCCTCTGTGATGACGCTGACTACCACACCGAACAATCTGACGGACGGTATGGAGAAAATGATGGGACCCTTAAAAGTATTCAAGGTGCCCGTACATGAAGTGGCCATGATGATGTCCATTGCACTTCGTTTTATTCCTATATTATTAGAAGAAACGGATAAGATCATGAAAGCGCAGATCGCCAGAGGTGCGGATTTCGAGAGCGGCAATATATTCAAACGTGCCAAGGCAATGGTGCCCCTTTTAGTACCGCTGTTTATCTCCGCGTTCCGCAGAGCCAACGACCTTGCCATGGCAATGGAGGCCAGATGCTATCGCGGCGGAGAGGGCAGGACGAAGATGAAGCCGCTGATCTATCATAAGAGAGATTACATTGCTTACGGCTGTATTGCCGCATATATGGTGATCAGCATTGTGGTAGGACGTCTGTCGTTTCTGCCGTAAAATGCAGTTGTGGCAGTAGCAGCGGGCGATATGCTGAAAGGCCTGGAAAAGACAGGACAGAAGACATATGACAATGAACAGATGATTAGAGAGAAAGCAGGTGAGACACAGTGGAAGCGGAAAAGGGAACACAACTGGAAAAAACAACAAAGCGTGTCCGCCTGACCGTGGCCTACGACGGTACGAATTATCACGGCTGGCAGATCCAGAATAACGGGATCACCATCGAAAGCGAACTGAACCGGTGTCTGACCGATCTGCTGCGGGAGCCTGTTGAGGTCATCGGTGCCAGCCGGACAGATTCCGGTGTGCATGCACTGGGGAATATCGCTGTGTTTGACACGACCAGCCGGATGCCTGCGGAGAAAATTTCTTATGCGCTGAACCAGAGACTTCCGGAGGATATCCGGATACAAAAGTCCGAACAGGTGCCGGATGACTGGCATCCCCGCAGATGCGACAGCCGCAAGACCTATGAATACCGGATCTACCGGGCACAGTTCCCCATGCCGGTGAAACGTCTGTATTCGCTGTTTACTTATTATGAACTGGATGTGAACCGGATGCAGGAAGCTGCGGCTTATCTGGAGGGAGAACATGATTTCAAAAGCTTCTGCCAGACCGGTGCCCAGGTGGAATCCACCGTACGCACCATCTATTCCGTGGAAGTGGAAGAGCAGGGAGAAAATGATCTGGTGATCCGGGTCTGTGGTAATGGCTTCTTATATAATATGGTGAGGATCATTGCCGGAACCCTGTTAGATATCGGACAGGGCAAGCGGGACCCCATGGATATTTTCACGATCCTCGAGGCAAAAGACCGCAGTGCAGCGGGACCTACCGCACCGGCCCATGGACTGACTTTAGTGAAATATGAGTTCTTGTAAATAGCTTCGCTACCGTGATATAAGCATGAGAGAGGCTGAGCAATAAAAGATGAACGCAAAAAAAGTTTAGTTTATGTATTGACACGAACGAAACCGTATCATATAATATATGACTGTGACAGTGTTTCAATATGCTGAGTCAAAGCCCCGACGAAGCATTGAAATAAAGTATTCAACCGTTTTGGGAAGAAGTAAAATGTAGCCGGACATCTGCAGATTACTATCAGACCGGAACACTGAAAAAGTCGATTAGGAATCGGCGAAAGTAATATGGAGGGAACATAATGAAAACATTTATGGCTAGTCCAGCTACAATCGATAGAAAATGGTATGTAGTAGACGCTACTGACATGACCTTAGGCCGTCTGGCATCTGAGGTTGCTAAAGTGCTGAGAGGCAAGAATAAGCCTATCTTCACTCCCCACATCGACTGCGGTGACAACGTTATCGTTATCAATGCTGAGAAGATCAAAGTAACCGGTAAGAAGATGGACCAGAAGGTATATTATCATCATTCCGATTACGTTGGTGGCTTAAAAGAAGCTACCCTGAGAGAAAAATTAGAAAAGAAGCCTGAGCAGGTAATCGAGCTTGCAGTTAAGGGCATGCTTCCCAAGGGACCTTTAGGAAGACAGATGTTCACCAAACTTCACGTATATGCAGGACCTGAGCACAAGCATGAAGCTCAGAAGCCTGAAGTACTGACATTCTAAAGGACTGAGAGGAGGAAAATAAATCATGGCTAAAACAGAAAGATACTACGGAACCGGTAGAAGAAAGAAATCCATCGCCAGAGTATATTTAGTACCCGGTAATGGTAATATTACAATCAATAAGAGAAGCATTGATGAGTACTTCGGTCTGGAGACTCTGAAGGTTATCGTTCGTCAGCCTCTGGCAGCTACTGAGACTGCTGAGAAGTTCGACGTTCTGGTTAACGTTCGCGGTGGCGGATACACCGGCCAGGCTGGTGCAATCAGACACGGTATTTCCAGAGCTCTGCTTCAGGTAGACGGCGATTTCAGACCCGTTCTGAAGAAGGCTGGATTCCTTACCAGAGACCCTCGTATGAAGGAAAGAAAGAAATACGGTCTCAAAGCAGCTCGTCGTGCACCTCAGTTCAGCAAGAGATA
>OHZJ01000641.1_pt1 | contig 15720 bp, 10 predicted proteins | sample 1580411 | NCBI WGS metagenome assembly OHZJ01 (sample SAMEA3882519, study PRJEB24775) | human gut metagenome | biome: human-associated habitat; feature: intestine environment; material: feces | place: Netherlands | collected 2009/2010 | reverse complement strand
GCCTTTCTAGCCCTAAGCGCAATGTAGATACGCAAAGAGCGGAGCGATTTTGCGGAGGAATAAACTATCAATAAAAATTGTAGGGGCTTGGCGAAATTTCTGTTCGCAAGCTCACAAAAATGCGACAGCCCGCTATTTCTTGCCCATTGAATTATCGGGGAATATCACAATAATGTACCTCGAAAATAATTTGGCATCAAAGATACAACAATCACAGCATTACACCTCCGAGCGGGCTGTCGAGGGCGCCAGCCCCTACAAGCGTGATAGGATAGTTTTTTGTTCTGTCCTACAATGGTTGTAATCGTGGACTTGTTTCTTCGACGGGCGAACGATGTTCGCCCCTACCATGCGTTGTGGGGTTATTAAGGTTTGTGGGATAAACAATAATGCGAAACGTCGAGGGGTCGGGACATCGGATTTCTGCAAAGCAGAAATTGCGCCGCTCCCCTACAAATGCGTTGCCAGAGGTTTCGTGTTTTAGCCGTTTCTATATTCAATTTTCAAGTTGCGTTTGGGGTGCGACATTGGGTATTATGCCCTTGGTTGCGTATACACAAAATCCACAACGCACACCCACGCTTTGACACAAGTACTCTACAGCCTGTTCCAGAAACGCACCTCGGTTTCACTAAGTCGCAGGGCTTGTACGTGCCCGCAAGTATCAAAACGCTTTCTACTTATCCCCGAAAAGCACCCCTTTTGTTGCATAAAAAATGCAACAATTGCAGAAATGTTGCCAAATTAAAAGATAAATCATTTGTTTGCACAAGTTTAGCTGTCAGAATTTGTGCAGTTATTACACAAAATTATTACAGAAATATTGATGAAGACACGAGAAAAAATAGTGTGTCTATGCAGTTATCCCACAATTTTAATTTATATCAATATATGCGATTTTAATAAAAAACAGTTGACAAATGGGTGCGGTTTGGTGTATTATTATATTGTAATCGTTTAATCGTTAAGATCAAACAATAATATATTCGGAGGTCAAAATTATGGCAGAGTATTTTAAGGATATTCCAAAGATCAAGTATGAGGGCGTAAACTCAACTAATCCCCTCTCTTTTAAGTATTATAACCCAGATGAGGTTGTAATGGGCAAGACTATGAGAGAACAGCTCAAGTTCGCTCTTTCATGGTGGCACACAATGGGCGGCGACGGCACTGATATGTTCGGTTGCGGCACTACTGACAAGACTTGGGGCGAGGTTGCTCCTGAGGCAAGAGCTAAGAAGAAGGTAGACGTTGCTTTCGAGATAATGGACAAACTTTCTATCGACTATTTCTGCTTCCATGACCGTGACCTTTCTCCTGAGTACGGTGATCTCGGCACCACTAACGCAAAGCTTGCTGAGGTAGTTGACTACATAGCTGAAAAAATGGCTGCTGACCCTACTAAGAAGCTTCTTTGGGGTACTGCTAAGTGCTTCGATCACCCAAGATATATGCATGGTGCAGGCACATCACCTTCTGCTGATGTTTTCGCTTATGCGGCTGCTCAGATCAAGAACGCTGTTGACGCTACTATCAAGCTTGGCGGTAAGGGCTATGTTTTCTGGGGCGGAAGAGAAGGCTATGAAACTCTTCTGAACACAAACATGGGTCTGGAGCTTGACAACATGGCAAGACTTATGAAGCTGACTGTTGATTACGCTCGTTCAAAGGGCTACACAGGTGATTTCTACATCGAGCCAAAGCCAAAGGAGCCTACAAAGCATCAGTATGATTTCGATACAGCTACAGTTCTCGGTTTCCTGAGAAAATATGGTCTTGACAAGGACTTCAAAATGAACATCGAGGCTAACCACGCTACACTTGCCCAGCACACTTTCCAGCACGAGCTGAGAGTTGCAAGAGATAACGATGTATTTGGTTCTATCGACGCTAACCAGGGCGACCCACTGCTCGGTTGGGATACAGACCAGTTCCCTACAAACGCTTATGACGCTACACTTTGTATGTACGAAGTTCTCAAGGCAGGCGGCTTCACAAACGGCGGTCTGAACTTTGACGCTAAGGCAAGAAGAGGCTCATACACAATGGAAGACATTTTCCTGAGCTACATTGCAGGTATGGACACATTTGCACTTGGTCTTAAGGCTGCTGCAAAGATCATTGAGGACGGCAGACTTGACAAGTTCGTTGATGACAGATATGCAAGCTGGACAACAGGCATTGGTGCAGACATCATTGCAGGTAAGGCTGACATGGAGAGCCTTGAGAAGTATGCAGTTGAGAAGGGCGAAGTTACTGACTCACTTTCTAGCGGCAGACAGGAATATCTGGAGAGCGTACTCAATCAGATCATGTTCAATCTTTAAGCAGGGGCGTGCCCCTGCACCCATATCCGCTATCATTCGTGGTAGCGGATTTTTTTATCGCCGCCCATATCATTTTTACGCTGTTATAAAATATGAAGGCGTGCCCCTGCACCCATATCCGCTATCATTCGTGGCAGCGGATTTTTTATCGCCGCCCATATCATTTTTTACGCTGTGATAAAATATGAAAGCGTGCCCCTGCACTCATATCTGCTATCATTCGTGGCAGCGGATTTTTTTGTACAAAAAAAGAGCGGAGTTTTTTGCTCCGCTCTTTGCTTTTTTCATTACTTTTCTTTTCTTGAGAGTTCCTGCAGCTCCTGTTCATACTGTGAGAAGCCCTCAACAGACTTCATAAGCTCGTCCTCAACGTGTTCTTCATGATTATCCTTAAACACAAACTTCAGGAATACCGGTGTGATTATCGTTGTTGCAACCACCATGATGATGATAGGTGCGAAAACCTCGTCGCCCATAAGTCCAAGCTTCTGTCCTTTAGCCGCTACTATAAGTGCGACCTCGCCTCTGGATATCATTCCCATTGCTATCTGCAAGCTTTCCTGATTTGTATACTTACAAACCTTTGCACCTAGTCCGCAGCCTATTATCTTTGTGATTATTGCCACAACAAGTAGCAAAACTGTGAACAGCACCATTTTGCCGCTCATGTTGATACCGTTCATTGTAAGACCGATGCTTGCAAAGAACACCGGTGAAAGGAACATATACGAAAGTGTTTCAAATCTGTTTGAGATATACTTTACGTCCTTTTCGCTTGAAATTGCAAGACCTGCAACAAATGCGCCTGTGATATCTGCTACGCCGAAAAGCTCTGCTACATACGCCATGAGCAGGCAGAAAACGAAGGAGATGATAACGTGACGTCTAAGGTCTTTTTTATCTCTTTTTCTCCACTTCGTGAACACGACATGGTAAACGACTGTACAGCCGATAGCCACTGCAAAGAACGCTACTATCTTAATAAGGACTGTTGCAACGTGAACGCTTGTATCTGCAAGGCTTGTGATAAGGGTCAATGCGATGATACCGAGGATATCGTCTATGATAGCCGCACCGAGAATGGCATTACCTGCTCTTGTAGAGAGCTTGCCAAGTTCTTTCAGAGTTTCTACTGTGATAGAAACTGATGTTGCAGTAAGCACAACGCCTATGAAGAGGTGCTGCAGGAATGGTGAGCAGGCGAGCTTATCGCCCTTGCCTACGCCCATTGCAGCGGCAAGTCCAAGTCCGCCGAACAGTGGTACGATAACGCCAAGAAGAGCGATTATGAATGACGCTTTACCAGTCTTTTTAAGCTCCTTAACGTCTGTTGTAAGTCCTGCGGTGAACATCAGCACGATAACGCCAATTTCTGACAGTTCTGAGATGAACTCAGTTTCTTTTACAACATTAAGAACAGCAGGTCCGAGTATTACACCCGCCAACAACGCACCGACTACCTGCGGCAGTTTCATTTTCTTTGTTACAAGACCGAGAATCTTGGTCGAAAGCAGTATAAGTGCAATAAACAATATGTAGCTATACTCTTCCATGATTTTACTTCCTTTCCACACCGCCATTATATGACGTTAATGCGTAAAAATAACGATTCACAGCATTTTACTTTCTGCAAATCGTCATTGATTTTCCGTATCTTATTATAGCATTATGCCGCACTATAGTCAACAGACAGCACAATTTGTTCACAAAAAAGAGCAACAAAAAAGAGCCGCAAAAGTCGGCTCTTTTTGTGATTATTTTATCAAAGTCTTATCAAACTGTTTTTTTGCCGTTAGGGAATATCTTATCCTCGCAGATACCTGCCATTTTTTCTATAGCAGGCTGGATATCCTGCCACAGACCACAGCCATCGTCCTGACCGCTTGTTTTCCATGCAAACACACCGTTCCAACCATTGTTGTAAGCGTCCTCATAAGCTGAGGTGATGTCGAAATCGCTGTCGCTTGCAACGGCCGGACATTCGCCTATAACGCAAGGCTTTGTACCGTCAAGGCCAAAGTCTGTTGGAGATTCGCTGAAAGGATATCCCCACATTCCCTGCATCCAAGTGTACCAATGAGTTGAATAGAAGTCAACATAGGCAAGGCTCTTGTCATACTTATCACCGCTCAAAACGCTCTGAAGCTCGCTGTCGGATATTTTGTTGCCCTGCTGGCTGTCGGAGTTATACTTTATCATACCCAGACCCACGGTTACAAGAACGTCTGAATTTGCATGGATAGCTGCGGCTGCTTTTGCATAATACTGCTCCAGATAGGGCCAATCAAGCTTGCCGCACTCTTCATTTTCAACTATCCAGTCAGGCTCGTTACAAAGGTCTACAGACCAGAAATAGTCGCTCTTGCCGTATCTCTGAACGAGAGGAACTATATAGTTATCTACAAACATATCTGTCTTGTCGCTGTCCTGAATAAGCGTTCTCCAAGCCTGATAATTCTGATTCTGATCCTTGAAGTTATCAAAGGACTGAACTGTTGCCATTATATAGATCTGATACTGCTCTGCAAGATAGAACAGATTGTCAAGATCCTCCCAATGAGCTGTTGTTGCACCGTCAAATGTACCGTCTGCTGAGATAGCCATACCAACGTCGCCGTTGCAGATTATCCATATTCTTGCGGCATTTACGCCTGAATTGTGAAGCTTCTGGAAATGATCCTGCCAGAACTCAAAATTGAAGCCTCCGCCAAAGTCGTTCCACTTATCCCATGGAGCGTTCACTCCATTGAACCAAAGTTCCTTGTCGCCCACCATGAATTTTGTTCCGTCGATCTTGACTTTCGCTGAGCCGTCGGTCGTTGTTGCATAATCCTTTTCAGGCATTGCAGTTTCCGAAACAACGGCAGAGCTGTTGTTTGATTTGCTTTCAGCCTTTGAGCTTGAGGAATTATCTCCGCAGCCCACGGTCGAAACAAGCATCAGCACTGCAAGTGATGATGCAAGCCACTGTTTAACTTTCATAAAATATACCTTCCCTTTCTTTGGACTAAAGTTTTGAACACATTTGATTATAGCACAATACTGCTTCATTTTCAATAGCAAGATCTGATTTTTTTGCAGATAATATCCTCTAAAATTTTAACATTGTATAATTATATTAGCTCTAATAAATCGGCACTTTTTCATATAGTGATTAAAAATATGAACATTTGAGATTTATACACAAAAAGAATGTATGTTATTTGTTTAATAAGCGTATTCTAATTTGAACAGAGATGTGGTATAATGAAAGACGCTGATGAGGTTAATATTTTATATATGAAAGGACGGGAAAGAATGAAATCAGTATCAAAAAGATACCTGAGCTTTATTTTATCTCTTCTAATGGCAATGACCATATTTATTGGTCTTGACCTTGGGGATATAAATGCGCAGGCATTGTCGGGAGATACTCTCAAAAACGCTGACACGGAAGCCATACTTGAAGATATGGGTCTGGGCTGGAATTTGGGCAACTCTCTTGACGCAACAGGCGGTTCGGGTCTTGACACGGAAACATCGTGGAGCAATCCTAAAGTAACAAAGGCTCTTATAGACAAGGTAAAGTCTTTAGGCTTCAACACAGTGAGAGTGCCTGTTTCTTGGGGCAAGCACGTATCGGATGACAACTACACCATAGACTCAGCATGGCTTGCAAGAGTAAAGGAAGTAGTTGACTACTGCTACAAAAACGATATGTATGTAATTCTCAACATTCATCATGACACAAAGTCTTCTGCAAGCGCTTCGGGAGCAGGATATTACCCAAGGTCTTCTGCATATTCAAGCTCTGAGAAATTTGTTACGAGCGTATGGTCACAGATGGCAGAATATTTCAAGGATTATGACTATCATCTTATATTTGAAACCCTTAACGAGCCTCGGCTTATTGGCACAGGCTATGAGTGGTGGTTCAACAAGTGGAGCATTCCGTCAGAGGTAAAGGACGCTATAGACTGCATTAACAAGCTCAATCAGAAGGCTGTTGACACCATAAGAAACACAGGCTCAAACAACAGGGGCAGACTTATCATGTGTCCTGGTTACGACGCTTCCTTAGACGGGGCAACTGTTTCAGGCTTCAAGCTTCCTACAGATATCTCAGGCAACAAAAACCGCATCGCTGTATCAGTTCACGCTTACAGCCCTTACAACTTTGCAATGAATATAGATACATCAAATGGTGCAACATCGACTTACTCTTCTTCTATAAAGGAAGAGCTTAAGAACCTTTTCAGCACGCTGAAAAGCAATTTCCGTGACAAGGGTATACCTGTTGTTATCGGCGAGTTTGGCTCAACGGACAAGAACAACACTGCTGAGCGTGTAAAGTGGGCAACGGACTACACTGCGCTTGCAAAAAAGAACAACATTCCATGCGTACTGTGGGACAACAATGCTTTTGCAGTATACAACGGAAACAGCATTGTTCTCAACAGTGAATATCACGGCTACATAAACAGAAAAAACAACACTGTTACAAGCCCTGCAAAGGACGTTATCGAGGCTCTTATGAAGCCTTATGGCAACAGAGTAAATCTTAACTGCTCTTCAAGCGTTACCATAGTTGCGGGACAGAGCAAGAACATTGGCGCAAGCTCATCAACAAGCGGTGCTGTTCTCACATACAAAAGCACGACTCCGTCAATATGCACTGTTGACAAGAACGGAAACGTGACCGCTCTCAAGACAGGCACAGGATATGTTACTGTTACGGCTTCTGCAAATGGTTATGACAGCGTTTCAAAGGACGTTAAGATAGTTGTTTCAAAGAAGAGCCTTAACAACGGACTTATTACGCTTTCAGAAACAAGCTATGTTTATGACGGCACATACAAAAAGCCTACGGCTACAGTTACGTTTGGCGGCAAGGTGCTTCAGGAAGGCAAGGATTACACTATCTCATACAGAAACAATCTGAACGTTGGCGTTACAACTGTTATTGCGACAGGCATGGGCGACTACACAGGTTACACATCAAAGAACTTCACTATCACAAAGCGTGCAATGGCAGGCGGAACAGTTTCAGTGGCTTCAAGCGTTTCATTCACGGGAAGCAATATTACTCCGTCAGTTACAGTAAAGGTAGCAGGCAGGACGCTTACAAACGGCACTGACTACACAGTTTCATACTCAAACAACAAGAACGTTGGCACGGCTAGCGTTTATGTATACGGCAAGGGCAACTATTCAGGCTCTCTGAGCGCTAAGTTCGACATTGTTCCTGCAAAACAGCAGATACAGAAGCTTGAAACAAAATACAAGGGCTTCTATATTGATTGGGCGCAGAAAGGCTCTGCAACGGGATATGAAGTTCAGTATGCGACTAACTCAAACTTCACTGGTGCTAAGAAAACGACTATAACAAACAACAAGACAGACAAGACTACAGTTTCAAAGCTTTATGCCAACAAGACATATTATGTTCGTGTTCGTTCTTACACAAACGTAAATGGCAAGGTATACTACGGCGCATGGTCTGATATAAAGAGCATAAAGACGGCTAACAGCGACATCACAAAGGCTACTGTTTCGGGCATTTCCACAAAGGCGTTCACAGGAAAGGCTATTACACAGAACGTAACTGTAAAGGTCGGAAACACTGTTCTTAAAAACGGCACTGACTACACAGTTTCATACTCCAACAACAAAAAAGTTGGCAAGGCTACTGTAAAGATAACAGGCAAGGGCAAGTATGGCGGAGTTATCACAAAGACGTTCAAGATAAATCCTGCAAAGCAGGAGATACAGAAGCTTACGGCAAAGTCAAAGGCTTTCTTTGTGGATTGGGCGCAGAAGGGCTCTGCTACCGGATATGAAATTCAGTATGCTACCAACTCAAAGTTCACTGGTGCAAAGAAAGTGACTATAACAAACAACAAGACAGACAAGACCACTGTTTCAAAGCTTTCTGCCAACAAGAAATACTATGTTCGTGTGAGATCTTACACAACTGTAAAGGGCACAAAGTATTACGGGGCTTGGTCGGCAACAAAAACTGTCACTACAAAGAAATAAGGCTATATTGGCATAATGAAAATACCGACGGCTCGGGTTGAGCGGTCGGTATTTTTTTTGCGATATTTTTCAGTTTGTGGGGAAGCTAGGCGGGCGAACGTTGTTCGCCCCTACATGGGGTCGGGGTTTTATCCGTTGGTGCTTGCCACAAAGAAGTATGTTATGTAGGACAGGACGATAAACGCAGAAGAAAGATAGCTCAGGGTGCTGACTATGGCTTTGCAGGGGGCTTTTTCAGAGCGGTTGCAAAGGTCTGTGAAAAGTCCGATATTTATAAGTCCTATGAGCATACATGGGATTATGTATCTGAAATTCATTGTGCAGATAAAAGGATATCTGATACAGAAGTTATAATAGTTGCCTAAGACAGTGGCATAGACCACTGTTAGCATGAGTTTTTCGGTAAATCTTGCGTTATCGGTCTTTACAAAAAGCACTATGAGCATTGCCACAAAGGATATGACTGCGAGTATCAAGGCTATCCAGAAAAGTGCATATGGCACGAGCATTGCGTTTTCGGGGAAGAAAGTTTCGTTTATGCCCTCGCCGAAAAGCGAGTTTTTAAGCATTGCTATGGTAGGGTTATACTCTTTATAGCTTTCACCGCCCCACTGCTCAAAGACTATTTTGATCTGTGAGAAGCTGAAGTCTGTAAGGCGGTGTTTGGCTGTAAGGTCGCCTATATACTGGCTGTCGGCATTTGAAAGGCTTGGGACATAGTTTGGTTTTACGCCGAAACGCAGGTAGTTTCTCACGCTCCACCAAAGTCCCAGAGGACAGCATATTACACCGAAAAGGCACATTTGACCCAGGCGGTTTGCGATATTCTTACGATTTTGCACAAGCGCCATAAAGAAAAATATGGCTACGGCAGGGGCGATAAGCCCTACGGATATTTTTGTCATCATGCCAAGACCGATACAGAGGGCTGCTTTGGCGATATTCTTTGCGGTCTGTTCTCTATACCATTTCAGCACGCAATATATTGCTCCCACTGTAAAGCACAGCATGAGAGGGTCGTTATTTATTCCACCTGACATCAGCACGAGATACGGGTACATACAGCACATACCGAACGGGATAGTCAGGGCTTTGCCTTTAAGGTCAAAGAGCCTTAATATCTTATAGACTGTTATCGTTACGGCACAGACATAGAAGAGGGTCAAGGCTTGTATAGCCTCGCACGCCATATAATACTCTATGCCTACGGAGGTACAGAATTTCAGCCACACCGCACAGATGATATGATGCAGAGGCGGGTGATAATACTGCCAAAGGGTGGTAGGGTCGAAATTCGGCAGGGCGTTGTTATTATAGATATACTCTATATAGCCTGCGTGACCGCCCTCGCCGCCGAAATACCACACGTCATTCTGTCTTGTATAGATATCAGACATAAAGACATAGGAATAGCGCAGAACAAAGCCTGCTCCTGCCAAGGCAAGGCAGGTGACACGGTCGTGGAACTTTTTATCGTTATTGAGCAACGCGACATACATAACAAGCACAACGCAAAGTCCTGCAAAGCAGATAAAAGCCGCTTTATATTGGGTATGTACGAAATAATTCACTGCCGCAAGGGTCAAAAGGGTCTTGCCTGCAAAGGTCAAAACTGCGCCTGCGGTATGCTTTCCGCTGTCATCGAGCTGTTTCAAAAACCGTCTGAGGTAGAAAAGCTCTATTATCATGAAAACGCCACACACAATGACGCCGTTTAAAAACTTATAGCTATAGCTTCCAAAGCCTGTGAGTGCAAGGCATATGAACGCTGCAACTATATAAGGGTGACGGCTGAGGGTGCGGAAGATCGCCTCAAGCCGTCTGTCGCTTATGGCTCTTCTGTTCATGTCTTTCCGCAGGGACAGAAGAAGTCCACCTTTCTTTTTGTTCATATTAGTTTCCAGATTTTTCTTCGTGATATTCTTTTTCTGTGTTCACGTTCCAGATATCTTTTCTGCTCTTTTTGCCTGTTTTTATGGCTTCGGCTGTTTCCATAGCAGTGAGCATTGAATGGTCCATATTATTATATCTATGCTGACCGTTTCTGCCCACGCAATAGAGGTTCGGGAAAGTATCGAGGAATTTTATCATTGTATCAAAGTGATTATAGGTATCAAAATAAGCAGGATATGCTTTCTTGACCTTTTCTCTATGAGAATCGAGGACTTCATTTTCGGAGATAACTCCCATTTTAACAAGCTCAGCGGTTGCGAACTTCACGCAATCCTCCTCGGACATATTCCAGAAATCGTCCCCCTCGGCACAGAAATACTCAAGGCCTATCCAAACTGTATCCTCAGGCTTTTCCACCATATAAGGCGACCAGTTGTTGAATATCTGTATTCTGCCCAGCTTTACGCCCTTATCCTGAACATATATCCAGCAGTCAGGGACGATATTGCCGAGAGTTGTTTTATTTGTTTCATTTTTAAGGTTGAGCTTATTGACCAGCAGACCAACGGTAACAAAATCACGATATGGCAGACCCTTGGCTATCTTTATGACGGTATCGCACGGCTTTGTGCCGTCCATGCCGAGGATAAGGTCTTTGACAGGCATTGAGGAGATAAAGATATCACCTGTGAAGGTCTTTTCGCCCTCAGCGGTATCGCAGACAACGGAGGTGACTTTTCTGCCCTCGCACATTATTTTCTTTACCTGACAGCCTGTGAGTATTTTTCCCCCAAGCTCTTTTACTTTCTCAGCGGCGGTTTCCCAAAGCTGACCTGGACCGTATTTTGGATACCAGAACTGCTCGATAAGGGAGGTTTCCACCTCGCCTTTATTCTTTGTGCCGAACACCTTTTTGAACATATCTTTCAAAAGGGCTGTGATAGAGAGGCCTTTTACTCGCTGTGAGCCCCAATCTGCGGATATCTCGCTTGGGTGTCTGCCCCAGAGCTTTTCGGTATAGCCCTCAAAGAACATGGAATAGAGGACCTTTCCGAAGCGGTTTATGTAGAAGTTCTCAAGGTTGGTTTCAGGCTTTTTGAACACGCACGCCCACAGGTAGCTAAAACCTGCTTTCATGGTGGTGACAAAGCCCATGTTCTTTATGGTTTCGGGCTTCATTGAGATAGGGTAGTCGAAGAAGTGCTTATTGTAATAAATTCTCGACACTCTGTCACGGACGAGCATTACATTATCCTCAGTTTCAGGGTCGGGACCGTTTTCGGCAAGCGGCTTTTCGTGGCCTAGCTTTTTATCGTCATAGGCAGGCTTGCCCTGCAAAGGCATAAGGTCTGCCCACCAATCCATGACCTGCTGATTTTTGGAGAAAAATCTGTGTCCGCCTATATCCATGCGGTTGCCGTTATATCTCACTGTCTGTGATATTCCGCCCATTGCCTGCGAGCCTTCAAGTATGGTCACGTCATAGTCGCCACCGTTTTTAAGAAGCTCTATTGCCGCAGTCAGACCGGCTGGGCCTGCGCCTATAATAATTACCTTTTCCATGTGTTATCCTCTCCTGTTCAGTCTTTATTTTTATCAAATATAATAAATTTTCTGCCTGCAAAATTCCATATGAAAACTATCACTGTGGAAACAAGTTTGCCCACAAGATAATATTTATCCTGCGGAAGAAGCGTGCCGAATATGAGCTTTGAAGCAAGGATATCCTTGAAAAACCATATTATTGCGGCGTTTATGCCAAGTCCCACAACGCCCACGGCGGCAAATGCCGCAAACTCTGCAAGGCGGTTTTTTATCTTTGAATTTTTGAATATCCAAAACGTACTCAGGGAATAATTCACCAAAAGTCCTGCCACGAAAGAGATAGTCGCGGCAATGACGGGGTCGAAGCGGCAAAGCTCCACAAGAGCTGTCATAATGCCGTAATCCACCACAAATGCGAATCCGCCCACAAAGACGTATCTGAAAAACTGTATGAATGTATTATCGGTATCACCCGAAAAAAGCTGTTTTATCTTCATTTTCACGTTCCGTTCCTAATATGCTGACACATATAAATGCGTTCACAGGGGCAAAAAGTTGCACACAGGTGGTTACTGCGGCTCAACTTCTCCCTTTCGCACAAATATACGTTCTGCTTTTTGTACACATTGTTAGAAACACATAGTTCACCAAGCATTAATTAATATTATACAACTTTTATGTCGTTTCGTCAAGCAAAATTATGCAAAAAATAAAAAACGGACGGTTTTATCCGTCCGCTGAGGGTGTATGAAAATTTTTGCCGATCGGTCAATGACAAAAAAGAGGGCGACCAAAGGTCGCCCATAAAAGTTTTTTCAGAACCATTACAGATCATATTCTGTTATGAGGTTTTTGTCTTTTATCTTCATACATATATTTATCGGCGATGTGCATTACATCGTCAAACCAGAAGTTTTCCACCGGGGCTACTGCTGCACCGACGCTTACTGAGAGGACATAGGATCTACCGCTTCGTCTGTTCAGCTCTGCCATTTTATCCTTTATCTCCTCCTTGACCTGCTCGGAAAGGTCTGTATCAACGATAGCGAAAAGGGCAAGCTCATCTCCGCCAAATCTGCCGCAGACTTTATTTTCTATGCTCACGCTGTCGATAGCGTTTGCGGCGGCTCTTATGGCATAGTCGCCTGCTTCGTGTCCGAAATTATCGTTTATGTATTTAAGTCCGTCAACGTCAACGGAAACTACAAGTGCAAGCTGATCGTTTCTTCTTGGCAGAGCCTCAAGGGCGTTATAAAAGCCTGTACGGTTATAAAGCCCTGTGAGCATATCGTGACGGTACATTTCTTCGATATGCTTTGTCATATACTTCTGATAGGTGACGCTTCGGAAGCTGCCCAAGGCGGTATTCAGGGAATTTACATAGAGTGGTATTTTAAAATACTCGTTGAGCCTGACAGGAAAATAGAAGCAGGCATAGCCAAGTGGTATGCCGATATAGGCAAGGGCGGAGAATATGAGGGGAACTTTATAGTCCATTATATTCTCTATATCGGGAATGATGTTGGTGCGGTCAAAGGGCTGTGGGATATTTCTATCTTCCACGGCACGGCTCCGCAAAAGTATCATTTCATCGTCAAAAAGCGGTTCTCTATTGCTTACACGAGGGTCTTTACGTTCGTCAAAGAAATCACCATTCACCACAACAGCCATATCGCCAAAAGCATACTCTTTCAGCAGTGTAGCAAGAGTCTTAGGAGTTTCGCAATTCATGATATTCACTGCAAGCTCATAGAGGACACGCTCCTCGTCCTGATAGCGGTTCATTCTGTCTCGGAGTATTCTGATATGCTCCCCGGTATTTATCTGCTCCACTGAGGGTTCACAGCCGCAGGAATTTTCAACGGACAGATCATAGTCAACTGTATATACCTTTTCGGTCTTTTCACCAGCCAAAGCTTTACTTATAGTATTGATGATGGTTTTAGCGGTATCATCATAGCTACAGCCGCTTGTTGTAAGCATAGGTGTACAGTACCTAGCCTCTTCAAGTCCGTCAAAGCCTGTCATGATAATATCTTCAGGTATTTTATAGCCCCTTCTTTGAAACTCAGCCCCTGCGGCTATAGCCATCATATCGTTTGCACAGACGATCGCTCTTGGGACTTTATTTCCCTCTATCATATCGTCCACTGCTTTCAAAGTAGGTGCTGACCAATAGTCACCGTAATAAAAGACATCGTTTCTGAAGGGAATATCATACTCCTCGAGTATTTTTCTGAAAACTGCTATACGCTCTTCTGAATTTTCTTCGTCTTTTCTGCCTGCGATAAAGCCTATATCTCTTACACCATGCTGTTCTATCACATGGCGAACCACTTGCTCAAAGCCTTTTGCATAGTCGAATTTGATGCTTATGCAATCGTCATGCTCTACGCCGACTGATATGACAGGCTTACCATATTCGGCGGCGTTCATTCTGATTTTTGTCATTACATCTTCAGCATACACGCCCTCTTCAAAGGTCACGACGGCATCTGTTATATTATAATCAATAAGGTCAAACACAGACTGCTCGCCTTTTTCAGACAGGGTCTTCCAATAAAGGTCTGAGCAGGTGTGATATACAAAGAGTCTGTAATCGTTTTCAACAGCAAAATTATTAAGAGCCCGTATGATTCTATAATTACGCTCATCATAGACTTTACACATACAGACAGCAATTATTTTGATGTTACCGATCATACAGCACAGCTCCTTTCCTATAAATTCAAACACAGTGTTATTATAACATGATTTAATGAATAAATCAAGAGAAATTTGGACAATTTTTAAGAAATTAAGACATAGTTTCGCACACTTGATTAAATAATTAAAGAAAAGGAGCAGGCTGTTAATCCAGTCTGCTCACATCGTTCCATGACCTTACACGCTGATAAGACATTTTATGCTGTTGGAGATACTCGTCGGTATTTTCGGGAGGGCTGGCGATATCCTGTGGTTTATCGCTTGTAAAGATATCCTCATAATCATTTGTTATGACCTTATCGTCCTTTTGGTTATCAAGCAATTTTTGCAGGTTTTCGGTCATTTTATCACGGGTAAGCCCCTCGAAGTCTATACGCTCTTTTCTGCCGTCGAAGGGAAAGTTGGGGAGTTTACGCATGAAATTAAGGTCAGACACAGTTTTTGCGGTGATGACAGCGGCTGCTATAAGGTAGGCGAGCATTACAAAGGTATCGCCTGACACGCTGTCAAAAAGGGCGAATTTCAGACCCATATATAATATCATCACGGCAGGGGAGGCGACTATCAATTTAGTTGTATCCGCCATGAGCAAAGCACCGCAGGCGGCAAACGCCGCATAGTTAAAAAAGGCATTTGAGCTTGCATCAAAAAATGCGAACATCGCACTTTCCGCCGCAAAATAATTCGCCCATCCTATCATTCCGTATATTATAACCGCAGGAATAAGCAACGCAAAGGTAAAAGCTGAAAATCGCCGCTGCCTTTTTATAAGCCTGCGAAAATGCCTGCGAAGAGTTTCGTCAGGCAGTGTTTTATAGTCGGCTCTCAGATCAAACATTTCCATGTTATGTCACCTCCTGAATTTATTATAGCATGGGGGTAGGGGATTGTCAAATGGTTTCTGGGGGTGTTAGCACAAACCATGTAGGGGGAGCGGCGCAATTTCTGCTTTGCAGAAATACGACGTCCCGATATTTCTTGTCTGTTAAATTATTGGAGAATTTCACAATAATGTCACCCCCGAATAATTCAACATCAAAGATACAAAAAATACTGCAGTATTCCTCCGAGTGGGACGCCGAGGGCGCCGTCCCCTACGATCCTGAATTCACAGCAAACTCCAAGCACAGGCGAACAATGTTCGCCCCTACATCTCATTCGGGCAAGTTCCTGCCGCCGCAAAATCGCTCCGCTCTTTGCGTATCTACATTGCGCTTAGGGCTAGAAAGGC
>OHZJ01000620.1_pt1 | contig 16177 bp, 14 predicted proteins | sample 1580411 | NCBI WGS metagenome assembly OHZJ01 (sample SAMEA3882519, study PRJEB24775) | human gut metagenome | biome: human-associated habitat; feature: intestine environment; material: feces | place: Netherlands | collected 2009/2010 | reverse complement strand
TTGTAAGCATATTTCTCATTCTCCTTTTAACTCAATTTGTTTTATTTTAACTTAGTCAATGTTAAAAATTAAGTTTTTGAGTTATTTTGATTTTTCTAAAATTCTTTTCTCTCACACCCTGTATTTTCCCCCTCCATCTTTTGTATATGTAAGAGGGTTCGTGGATTAGAGCCAGATACATCCAGCAGTGTTCTACGCATCTTATGTAAGCAAATTGATTCACCAGATCAATTTTTAATATGCAATGCATGCTTTTTCTTTGTGGTGATATAATTTTACAATTTTATTTTCGCATTATGGCTTTTCTGACATTTCTACGGATACGCTTCGGTATTTCTTCTCTGTCCCCGCAGATTCTTACGTTTCCACAACTACCTTGCAACCCGAAAGGCTCTTCACCGTATAATTTCCGTTTCTGCCTTCCACATGCAGGTGAATCTCATCTCCCACACGTTTCGCAGTCACCGTCATCACCGTCTCTCCTTTCAGATCCGGTATCTCAGTTTTCGCTTCGGCTTCCTCATCAAATGCGGATACAAGAAGGCTAACACCATCCGCATAATCATAATCCGGTTTCTGGTCATTATTGCCCAAAGCAAGCACTGTATTTGGACGGATCATCAGTGGCAGACTGTGATAATCATGCGTCTCTTTCTGCCATTTTCCTCCGCTCACATCTTCTCCGGTGATCAGATTATACCAGGTTCCCTCCGGCAGATAATACTGCACTTCACCGTTCTCTTTAAAGATCGGAGCCACCAGCAGAGAATCGCCGAACATATACTGCCGATCCAGGGTATCACATGCACGATCCTCCGGGAAATCCAGGAACATCGGGCGCAGTACCGGACGGCCTTCTTTGTGTGAGCGCACAGCCTGCCCGTACAGGTATGGCATAAGACGACATTTCAGATTGACAAACTCCCGCAGAATATCACATGCCTCTTCATCAAACAACCATGGCACACGGTAAGAAGACGAACCGTGCAACCGGCTGTGAGAACTTAACAGGCCAAACTGGCACCAGCGTTTGTAGATGTCCGCCGGTGCGGTGCTCTCGAATCCACTGATATCATGACTCCAGAAACCAAATCCACCCAGAGACAGAGAAAGTCCTCCACGAAGAGTCTCTGCCATGGAAACATAGCTTGCAGAACAGTCACCGCCCCAGTGTGCCGGGAACTGCTGACCACCGACGGTGGCAGAACGTGCGAACAGTACAGCTTCGCCGGTTCCTCTCTCACGCTCCAGTAATTCGAAAACTGCCTGATTATACAGATAAGTATAGTAATTATGCATTTTCACCGGATCGGAATGGTCAAAATACTCGATTTCTTTCACCGGGATTCTCTCACCAAAATCAGTTTTAAAGCAATCCACGCCCATATCTAGCAGCGTCTTTAACTTTCCCTGATACCATGCCACAGCATCCGGATTTGTAAAATCAACCAGTGCCATACCAGGCTGCCACAGATCCGTCTGCCATACGCTTCCGTCTGTTTTCTTAACCAGATAACCATGATCCTTTCCCTCTTTGAACAGACAGGATTTCTGTCCGATATACGGATTGATCCATACACAGATGTGAAGCCCGCGATCATGATACCGTTTCAGCATGCCTTTCGGATCCCGGAATGTCGCAGGATCCCATTCAAAGTTACACCATTCATAGGCATCCATCCAGTAGCAGTCAAAATGGAACACATGCAGCGGAATCTCCCGGTCTGCCATGCCCTGAATAAAAGCGGAAGTGGTCGCCTCATCATAATTCGTAGTAAAAGAAGTCGTCAACCACAATCCGAAAGACCACGCCGGCGGCAGGGCCGGTTTTCCAGTCAGATCCGTGTATTTTTCTACGGTTCCCATCGGAGTCTTACCGCTGATCACATAGTAATCAAGGCGTTCTCCCTCTACCGAGAACTGGATCCGCTCTACTTTCTCGCTGGCAATCTCATACGCCACATCGCCTTCGTTGTCCACCAGGACACCGTATCCTTTGTTTGTCACATAAAACGGAATATTCTTATAAGCGATCTCGCTGGCTGTACCGCCGTCCTCGTTCCACATCTCCACGATCTGTCCGTTTTTCATAAATGGGGTGAAACGCTCGCCAAGGCCATAGACGTATTCATCCACATCCAGAAACAGCTGATCCAGCATATAGTTTTTTCCGGTCTGCGTGTTCTGCATGTACGCAAGATTCCGGAAGCTCGATTCGGTCAGGAAGGTATCTCCCTCATAAAAAGCCATCTTATAGGCATTCGCTGCTTTGTCGATAACTGCTTTTAAGGAACCGGTCTGATAGATCAACCGGTCTTCGTTCTCCTCGATCTGTACCTTTGCATCTCCGGTACAAATCTTTGCAAACGGGCCGTTATAGACCGCACCGTCATGATGGACTGCAGACACTTTGATTACCCCGTCCATCGGGCTGGAAAGTGTCACAGTCAGAAGCGAGATGTTCAGACAGCTTCCCCGGTCCACGATATGGGAACACGGAAGATACAGCGTCAGTTCCTGTCCATATACCCGGTGGGTTCCATATTCCACTGCATAGGCAGCTCTCATCTCATCCCGAAGTAGCCAGTAACCATTGGTAAATTTCATGATTCATTCTCCTTTTCATTTTCCCGCATCGCTATCCGCTTACGGAGTTGTCACATCGGGTGTATGTTTCTTCAGTGCAGGTTCGATAAAATCGCAGGAAATATAAGCCACAAGACCCGGCACAAAAAAGATCAGGATTGGGAAGCGATAGACAACGGCTGCCACACATACAAGCAGCAGGGCCATCCCCAGTGTACTGATAAAATACCGGACTACCATATACAGAGACAGCTTCACAAACCATCCCACCGGCATCTCGAATCTTGACAGGGCAGGGAAAGCATAGCAGGCTGCCAGTGCCACATACACTGCAGCTATGATATACAGGCAGATAAAGAACAGCCCCACCCTGTTATTCATCTTATTCATCAGGATTCCTATATTTAACTGTAACACAAACGTTACTCCTGCAAAGATCACCCACAGGATCGTAGCAGGCACAAAGTTTTTCTTAAACGCATGGAAAAATTCTCTGCTCATATATCCTTCACGGTTCTTTACACATTTTACCATACTATAATACAGTGCGGTAGTAGAAGCTCCTGCTGTGACTACCGGCAAACTGCACAAAAGCCATAAGATTCCCAGCACAAAACCGTCAAAAATCCGTTCAAATACACTGACAAAACCACCGTCAAATCCAAAGATATTTCTTCCTGTGCTTTTTTTCTTCATTCTGCCTGCCTCCTGTTTCCAGTAAGGACAGCAGGTTCCACCCGTTGCCCTTCTTTCTTATAATTCTTCTCTTGTTCCGGCTTTTGCAAATACCGGAAGTTCATCAATTGGAGCTGCCACCGTTACCATCCGGCTGCCTTCAAAGATCGTTCCATCATTGATATTTCTCCAGCTTCCCTCCGGCAGATACAGCGTTCTCTCTGTCATTCCTGCCTCCAGGATCGGAGAAACTAAAAGATCCGGGCCAAACATGTACTGATCCTCAATCTCCCATGCTTTCGAATCCTGTGGGAAATCATAGAACAACGGACGCATGATCGGTGTTCCTTTCTCATGTGCTTCCATCATCAGCTGTTTTACATACGGACGCATCTTTTCACGAAGCAGCATGTATTTCTTACAGATCTCGTAAACTTCTTCTCCGTAGCTCCATACTTCATTTTCTGCACCGCTGATGCACTTTCCACCTCCGGTGCTGCTTAACGGCTCTTTGAATGGCTCACGGAATCCATGCAGCCGCATCACCGGACAGAAAGCTCCGAACTCGAACCAGCGCACCAGAACTTCATGGAACTTTTCATCGTGGATATTACCACCGTGGAAACCTCCGATATCGGTCGTCCACCACGCAAGTCCTGCGATTCCCATGTTCAGACCTGCGGCCAGCTGATTTCTCAGGGAACGGAAGGAAGAGTCAATATCTCCGGACCATACCAGTGCACCGTATCGCTGGCTTCCGGCCCATGCACAGCGAATCAGATTGACGATATTTTCCTGTCCTTCTTTTTCCATGCCTTCGTAAGCCATTCTCGCATAATCTCTCGGGTAAATATTACCTACTTCCATATCAGCTCCACGGAAATACCGGTAATGTTCATATTCATAAGCGGTAAATTCCGGTTCGGCCTCATCCAACCAGAATATCTTGATACCATTCTCGTAATAGTTCTTTTTGATCTTCTCCCATACATATTCCCGTCCGGCCGGATTCGTCACATCGATAAAGCAGGCATCGCCCAGCTGTCCGATCCGTTTTCCGGTCTCAGACCTGGTCAGATATCCCAGTTCTTCCATCTCCTCGTAGTTTTCACTCTCTGCGTCTACCGTCGGCCAGATGGAAACCATCAGATGAATCCCCATCTCTTTTAATTCGTGTACCATCGCAGCCGGATCCGGCCAGTAATCTTTATCAAACTTCCAGTCCCCCTGATGTGGCCAGTGAAAATAATCGGCAACGATCACATCGATCGGAAGATTTCTTCTTTTATATTCTCTTGCCACCTCCAGGATCTCATCCTGGGTCTGGTAACGCAGTTTGCACTGCCAGAAACCCATACCATACTCCGGCATCATCGGTACTTTTCCGGTGGCGTTCGCATATGCTTCTTCAATCTCTGCCGGGGTGTCCCCTGCCGTGATCCAGTAGTCCATCTGTTTCGTGGATTTTGCACGCCATTCGGTGACATTTTTACCGAAGGTCACACTTCCGATGGCCGGATTGTTCCACAGGAATCCATATCCATTACTGGACAGGACAAATGGTACACTGGCCTGTGAATTACGGTGTGCCAGTTCCAGCGTGCAGCCCTTGACATCCAGATACGGTTCCTGGTACTGTCCCATACCATACAGTTTTTCTCCCGCAACCGGTTCAAAACGTACCGTAAGTGCAAAATTATCAGTACTCAGATGCGGCTCAAAAGTCCGTGGTACGATCTCCAGTGCACTGTTGAACTCTTTTCTTCCCTCTTCTGCCATTCCGCGGTTCCGTTCGTACTCTTCCAGAAGCAGTTTTCCATCCTGGTTCAGGAAACGCAACTTTCCGGTGCGGGTGATCTCACAGCAGATCTTTCCGTTTTCAATCACGGTATCTGTGCCCTGCGAATATACTTTGATCTCATATTCATCCTGCGGAAGCAAAGCTGACAGTTCCTCATCTTCAAGAAATCCATATCTCTGGGTTGCCCGCACGCGGAAACTGTTCTTTCCCCACGGCTCGATACATAACAGTTCTTTGTCAAATCTTCGATAGACCTTATTTCCTTCTTGTCTTATCATTGCAAATTCCTCCCGACTCTTCAGTTTCAGACACCCCTGTCTGTAAACCACCCGGAGATTTCCAGTCTTTCCGGAAGCCTCCGGGTAGCACTTTTATACTTCCAGTACAAATCCTTCTCTCGTAAACAACGGAATCTGATCGATCGGTGTGTCTACGGTCACGGTCTGTCCGCCTTCATACACTTCTTTTGTCCATACCTCCGTCCATGTTGCGCCCTTCGGCAGGTAAACATCCTTTTTGATCTCACCTCTGTTCAGCACCGGTGCTACCAGTACATCCGGTCCGAACATATACTGTTTTTCATTCTCCCAGCATACCGCGTCTTCCGGGAAATCATAGAACATCGGACGCATCACCGGCGTTCCTTTTTCGTGTGCTGCTTCCATCAGGGTCCGCACATACGGACGCATTGCTTCACGAATATTAATGTATTTTTTACAGATCTCATAGACCTTGTCGCCATAACTCCAGATTTCATTCGGTGCTCCGGATACACATTCTGCACCACCAGTCGTTCCGAGCTGCGGCTGATACGGCATCCGGTAACCATGCAGTCGCATGACCGGACAGAAAGTTCCATATTCAAACCAACGGACAAATACTTCGTGATAGTCCTCATCGTAAATATTAGCCCCGAAGAAACCACCGATATCGGTCGTCCACCAGGTGATACCGGACAGCCCCATATTCAGACCTGCTGCGAACTGGTTCTGCAGACTTTCAAACGTGGAATGAATATCCCCGGACCATACCAGTGCACCGTATTTCTGACTGCCGGCCCATGCACAGCGAAGCAGGTTTACGATATTTTCCTGTCCTTCTGCTTTCATGCCGTCAAAGAATGTTTTTGCATACATCACCGGATAGATATTTCCGATCTGTACGTTCGGTCCCAGATGATATCGGTAGTTTTCAAAATCGTATACGGTATATTCCGGTTCGGCCTCATCCAGCCAGAAGATCTTTACACCTTTGTCGTAATAGTTCTTCTTTGCTTTGCTCCATACATATTCGCGGGCTTCCGGGTTGGTCGGGTCATACTGAATCGTATTTCCCATATAGGTGTTGTCGATGCGGACACCTTTTTCTACCCGGGTCAGCAGGCCTTTTGCTTTCATCTCCTCGAAGTTTTCGCTCTTGTAGTCTACCATCGGCCATACGGAAACCATCAGCTCAATGCCCATCTCCTGCAGTTCTTTAATCATCGCATCTGGATCCGGCCAGTACGTAGGATCAAATCTCCAGTCGCCCTGTTTTGGCCAGTGAAAGAAGTCTACCACGATCACATCGATCGGAATGCCTCTTCTCTTATATTCTCTTGCTACTTCCAGAAGCTCGTCCTGGGTCTGATAACGCAGTTTGCACTGCCAGAAACCCATACCGTACTCCGGCATCATCGGCACTTTACCGGTGGCATCTGCATACGCCTCTTCAATCTCTGCCGGTGTATCTCCCGCAGTGATCCAGTAGTCCAGTTTCTTCGTTGAGGCCACCTGCCAGGTAGTGATGTTTTTGTTAAAATTTACACGGCCGATCGCCGGATTATTCCACAGGAAGCCGTAACCCAAAGAGGACAGTGCAAACGGGACACTGGCCTGCGAATTCCGGTGCGCCAGTTCCAGTTCAGCCCCTTTGACATTCAGAAATTTCTGCTGATACTGACCCATACCGTAAAGTTTTTCATCCGGATTCGACTCAAAACGCATGGTCAGTGCATAATCGCCACCGATAATCGGTTTGAACTCTCTCGCTTCCACTTCCAGCGAACTGCAGGTATCTGCAAACATATCTTCTCTGTTTCTTACATATTCTTCCAGAAGGACTTCACCTTTCTGGTTATAGAATGTCAGTTTTCCAATGTTATTGATCACTGCTTTGATCTTTCCGTTTACGATCTCTGCGGAATATTCATGGATCGTGATCTGCGCATGATCCCCTTCCGGCTTTTCGTCCAGGGCCCATAACTCTTCCGGCATCTGCGGCATCTTGGAAGCCCGTACACGGAGACTGTTGGCCCCCCATGGCTCCACGATCACACGCTCTGCATCATAGCGATAGTGCAGTGCACCATCCTTTTCTTTGAAAAATCCTAGTAAAAAATTGTTGTCGGAGCGAAAATCACCGCTTGGTTCGCCCTCTCTCTTTACGATATCTGTCATGATTCCTTTCCTCCTGATGGTTATAGATTATTCCTTTACAGAACCTGCTGTCAGACCGCCTACAATGTATTTTTGCAGGAATACGAACAGGATAATTACCGGTAATACCAGTATAGCACCATATGCCATGATACAGTTCCATTTTGTTCCATATTTGCTCTGGAATTTGTAAATATTTGCAGTCAGCGGACGCATATCCGGTTTTACATTAAAGGTCATGGAGTACGCAAGGTCATTCCATCCGTTCAGGAAGGAGATAACCACTACGGTAATGATACCTGTTTTGATCGCCGGCAGCATGATCTTGAAGAACGACCGGTAAACTCCACAGCCATCGATTCGGGCCGCATCATCCAGAGAAGTCGGAACTCCTTTGAAGTACGGGCGAAGTGTTACTACAATAAACGGGATCGTACCGGATGAAATAGCCAGTGCCGGTCCGATATACGTACCTAACAGGTGTAATTTGTTAAAAATCAGATACATCGGTGTCAGCATCAGGGATGCCGGCAGCATCTGGGTTACCAGGAAGGTCAGCAGAAATCCTTTTCCTCCCGGAACTTTATACCGTCCCATACCGTAAGCAGCCGGTACACCGAAAACCATCGAGAACACCATGGAAATCAGTGCAATCATGATACTGTTTTTCAGAGAAGACAGGAAGTCTGCATCCGTAAAGTTTTTCACCCATGGATCAATAGTAAAGTTGTGCGGATAATAAGTCACGATTTTTCCGAAAGACTCTGCATCTGACTTGAAAGACATCGCCAGAATCCAATAGATTGGAAACAGGAAAATAACAGCTACCAGTACCGCGATCACACAGTTGATCACATTTTTCCGTTTTTCTTTCGAGCTGAGTACTTTTTTCTTCGTTTCTTTTTCCATTACTAATCATCCTCCTTTGAAATCATTCGCAGATAGAACAAGCCTACAACAAACAGACAGCAGAACAGTACCATCGCAGTTGCAGAACCAAGTGAAAATTCATACTGTTTAAAGGATAATGTATACGAATATGTACCCAAAACATCGGTTGCATTCAGCGGTCCGCCGCTTGTCATGACAAACATCAAGTCGAAGGCCTTGAAGGTGTAGATAAAACCTAACATCAGTACCGACATAATCGCCGGTTTCATCAGCGGCAGGGTGATATACAGGAATTTTTCCATAGGATTGGCTCCATCCACTTCTGCACTCTCATACACTTCCTGAGAGATTCCGGTCAGTCCGGAAGTCAGAAGCAACATATTAAACGGGATACCTACCCAGCAGTTTACCGCAATAACAGCCGCCATAGCTGTTCCGCCGTTTAACAGCCATTCTACCGGTGCATGGATCAGTCCGATCTTCATCAGCAGGTCATTGATCACACCGCTGGATACGTCGAACATGTTCTTTCCAAGCAGGGCGGTAACAGACATCGGCATCATATAACCTACCAGGATCATGCCACGGATCGGTCCTGCAAAAGCGAATTTTTTACTGAAAAATAATGCGAAAATAAAACCGATGGTAAACTGGAACACCAGACAACAGATGGTAAATACAAATGTGTTCTTTAATACCAGCAAAAACGTCTCATTATGGAACAGATCAATATAGTTCTGAAGTCCTACAAATTTTGAGGTACCCGCTGCAAATGTTTTAACATTTACATTTTTAAAACTCAGGATAACGTTATATACCAGCGGATATCCCAGAATCACAAGCATGTAGATGAAACCCGGAAGGATGAACGTATACCCTTCCACCCGTTTCTTACCGGCCATTGATAATTTCATGATTCCACTCCCTTTCTTTTAACCTACTATGGGACAAAATCTATGAGAAGCACACCTTCATCGATGAGATTTTGTCCCGTATGTCTCTATGTATTCTTTACTGATTTTTAGTTCTGTGAAGCAATTGGTGTTTCTTCCAGAATCGGGTCGATCGTTGCCGCTGCCTCAGCCAAAGCATCTGCCGGAGTTTTTTCTCCCAGGATCGCTGCCTGCTCTGCTTTGTAGATTGCTTCGGAGATGGTCGGCCAAGATTCGTGAGGCCCCCTTGCTACTGCAAAGTCCATGGAATCGTTAAATACTTTGTATCTCTCGTCTGCAGTCCAGAAGTCTTTCAGTTCTACCGCATCGGCACGTACTGGCAGTTTACCTGCGATTTCACACCAGTCTGCGTTATTTTCTGCAGACATCATGCTCTTTAAGAACTCTGCACATTCTTTTACATGTGTACTGCCTGCGCATACACCGAAGTTTTCACCTCCGATGCAGGTTGCCTGGTTGTCACCGTTTTTCGGCATTTCTACGTACTTATACTTAAAGTTGACTTTATCTTTATCCTGTCCGTCCAGAGTTGCGATCTGCCAAGTACCGGATTCCAGCATGGCCGCTTTCCCTGCCAGGAATGCGTTGTAGGCATCGCCCTGTCCCCAGTTGACAACTTCTTTACTCATATAACCGTTCTGTACCAGATCACTTAAGAATGTCAGTGCTTCTACGTTGGCATCGGAATCTACATCAGATACATCCGCACCTGCACCGTACATCCACGGGATATACTGGAAGGTACCTTCTTCGTTGGAGATTGCAGACATTGCAAATCCGTAAACACCGTCATCTGCGTTTGTCGTCTTCTCACATACTTCTTTGAACTCTTCCCAGGTAGTCGGTGGATTCTCGATACCAGCGGCATTCAGGATATCCATGTTACACAGAATCGCCAGACAGTTGGAGTTGTTCGGCAGTCCGTAGTAATGTCCGTCCGCATCCTGTGTGCTGGCCAGAGGTCCCGGATAAAACTGATCCAGTTCTTCCCAGTCACTCAGATAATCGGTGATGTCTTCGAAGACACCCATGGAAATATAGGAAGCCATATCCGGGGAATCTACCATTCCGATGTCCGGCAGTTCTCCTGATACTGCACCGATGGTATACTGTTTCATCAGCTCATCTCTGGATACATACGTCGGTACAATGTAGATATCACTCTGTGATTCGTTGTACTGTTTTACCATCTTGTTCAGGGCATCTGCCTCATGTTCAAAATAATGCCACAGTGTTACTTCATCCCCGCCGTTTGGTTCTCCGATATCTGCGGTACTTGCTTCTTTTCCTGCAGAAGTATTCTCTGTTGTTGTGTTTGTGTCATCGGATGTGGAATCTGTACTGCTTCCTGCGCTGCCGCATCCGTATAACATGGTAGTTGTCAGTGCACCAACCATCAAAAGTGATGCAAGTTGCTGAAATCTTCTTTTCATACTTCGTTCCTCCTTGAAAACTTATCTGTATTTAAGATGGTTTTATTATATCTTTTCGTTAAATTGCACGAAACCGCCGTTTTTAAGATTTGGGGATGATTTTAGGAGAAGATTTTAAGATTCGGACACAATTTTAAGATCTAAAAAAAGAGATACCCACGTTTTTATGAATATCTCTCTTATGCTTTCCGAAGGTATTCCGTCACGCTCATTCCCGTGATTTCCTTGAATACCCGGTTAAAATATTTGCTGTCGGAAAATCCCACTTCTTCTGCGATCTCCTCTTTGGATCTTTCGCTTCCCTTTAAGAGCCGTTTGGCCGCCTCGATTCGATAACGCTTCACAAACTTGGAAAATGGTTCGCCAATATCCCTGGTAAATAACGAAGAAAAATACTCCTGAGAGATTCCAAAACTCTCCGCAAGTTCTCCCTGATTGATCTTTGACGCATATTCCTTCTGGATATATTTCAGGGCTTTCCGCACCAGCGGATGCACATCCTTGTACTGTTCCCGCAGCTCCCCCTCCCACGCTTCTTCTTTTTCATCTGCCAGGATTTCTTTTTCCAGACGTTTCATCAGCTCTTGTACCTCATCTACCGTGATGGGTTTTACCAGATACTCCACCACCCCGAGACTGATGGCCTGCCTGGCCATCTCAAACTCTTCATAAGCGCTTACGATCACATATTTCGCTTTACTTCCCGCATTCTGCGCAGCCTTGATCAGTGACATTCCATCCATATACGGCATCTTCAAATCTGTGAACACCACATCCGGCTGCACGATCTGGATCAGTTCCAGGGCCTGTTTTCCATCGGATGCTTCCGCAACCACCTCATAGTCTTCCGACAGGAAGGAAATCACAGACTTCAGCCCGCGCCTCGCTCTTTTTTCATCTTCCGCAATCAATATTCTCATACTGTTTTCTCTCTCCTTATCCCTACTTTTCCGATCCCGGTAAGATCAGAGTAAACCGGGTTCCTTTCCCTTCTTCCGTCTCCATGGAAATCCTGAACTTCTCCCCATAATACATCTTCATACGGATTATCACGTTGGATATGCCAATCCCCACCGTCCGTGATTTTGCAAGCATCGGGTTATCCAAGATCTCCTGGAGGATCTGCGCCATTCGTGAAACCATCCCGCAGCCGTTATCCTCGATCACGATCTTCAGGCAGTCCTGATACCCTTCCCCGATAATCCGGATCTTTCCTCCTTCTTCCAGTCCTTCAAATCCATGCAGGATCGAATTCTCCACAAAGGGCTGCAGCATCAGCTTTCGGCATGGCCAGTCGTTATAATCCTGATCAAACCGGATTTCATAGTCAAATACTCCATCCATCCGTTCTTTCTGCAAAAACAAATATTGCTCTACCCAGGAAATTTCCTGGAAAATATAGACATTCTGATGTTTCTGGTCAAATGTATACCGTAAAATATTGGACAGTTTAAAATGTACCCTATAGAGTAGACAGTTTGAGTTTTTAAAACCCTTACCATTGGACAGTAAATTTTAATGAAAACCCTTAAATCTAGACAATGAGTTTACAGGGAACCCTTAAATTCGGACATGGTTTTGATGAACCCCTTTATTTTGGACAAAATCGCTTTTTTGACTCCGATTCAGATTGATATTACAATAAAAATGAATTGGAGGAAATTATGGCAAACAGAAAGTTTACAGAACAGGAAATGCTCACACTGAGAAATAACAAATATGTGCTGGATGTATCACCGAGCATTGTACATTTCTCGGCAGAATTTAAAAAACTATTTTGGGAGGAACTGTCAAAAGGCAGGCTTCCACGTGAGATTGTTTCGACTCTTGGGATAGATCCAAATATCCTGGGGGATTCCAGAATAAATGGTCTGAAAACCATGATTGGAAATGAAGTAAAAAAGGGAAATGGTTTTCGTGATCTTAACACCTATACACAGGGCTGCAACGGATATCTTTCGGCTGAAAATCGGATAAAATATTTAGAAATGCAACTGGCATATAAAGATCAGGAGATTGAGTTTCTAAAAAAAATTGTATCTTTAAATCCGGAGGCTCCGGAATAATGAAAATACCAGCACATGCAAAGTATCAGATTATTTATGATACCATGCAAAAAAACAATAATCTATTGAATGTAGCTGCCATGTGCGAAATTGCAGGAGTATCCCGTTCGGGATATTACCATTATCTCTCAACAGAAGACCAGCGAATGGAAAGGGAGGAACGGGACAGACAGGATTTTCTTCTGATTCTGAAAGCATACCAGTACCGAGGATATCATAAAGGTGCCCGTAGCATATATATGAGGCTGTTACACATGGAACCGCCGATAGTGATGAATATCAAAAAAATCCGGCGGTTGATGAAGAAGTACAACTTACAGTGCCCTATCCGCAAGGCAAATCCCTATCGGAGAATGGCAAAAGCAATGGCAACTGCATATACCGCACCCAATATAGTAAACCGTGAATTCGAGGAACACGGACCAAGAAAAATTCTGTTAACGGATATCACGTATATTATAAATGGAAAAGCACCCCGGTGCTATATGTCAACAATTATAGATGCCTGTACCAAGGAACTGCTGTCATGGGTTCTCAGCGAATCACTAGAAATTGATTTTGTATTAGAAACAGTAAAGCAGTTAATAGAAAAACATGGAACTGATTTAAGCACAGAAACATTAATACATAGCGATCAGGGTTCTCACTATACCAGCATTAAATTTATCCAATTATTAAAGGATAACGAACTGAGACAGTCTATGTCACGTAGAGCAAACTGTTGGGACAATGCTCCTCAGGAATCATTCTTTGGTCATATGAAAGACGAGCTGGATCTATCGGAGTGCTGCAGCTATGGAGAGATATTAAACGCAGTTAGGGATTGGACAGAATATTATAATACAGAACGTTATCAATGGGACTTAGCAAGGTTGTCACCTGTTGAATATTATCAATATCTGACAACAGGAATTTATCCACTGATAATCCCTAAAGCAAAAGGTGAAAACAATCAATCAGAGGCATCACTTTGATGCCTCTACACAACAAACAAATATAAAATAGAAATCTGAAAAGGAAAAGTCATAGTGTCCTTGACAAAGGGTACACTTTATTTAACCACTGTCCATATTCCGGATCCTGATCCTCTGACGGTGACCATACGGTCAGTGTACAGGTGATCGGTTCTTCCTCCTGTTTTTCGTTCCGAAATATTTTCGTTTTGTTTCGCTATGAATCATAGCATTTTTGAGATATCATGTCAATATATAATTCATTTTGTATATATTATTTTTCTTATTGCGTTTTTCTTTGTACAATGTTATGATATTTTCTGCGAAACATTTAAGAAACATTTTGTAAAACACTCTGTTTCGCCAGAAGGGAGTTTTCATATTTATGAAAAAAATAAATTTTCACACACACACCAACCGTTGCCGCCACGCAGACGGGATTGCAGCCGATTATGTCCAGTCTGCACTGTCTGCCGGTGTTACACAGCTCGGTTTTTCCGACCACGCCCCATTTCCCGATTATGATTTTGGAATGAGAATGCCTTACTGTGAATTATCTGAATATATCGAGGATATAAATGCATTGACGGTACAATACCGGACTGATATAATTTTATGGAAAGGATTAGAAATCGAATATCTCCCAGAATACCGGGATTACTATGAAGCACTTCTCACCCGTTCCGGGATGGATTATCTGCTTATGGGAGAACATTTCTATAAAAATGCATCTGGAAAAACCACGAATTATACCGATGCACTTTCTACAGACGAATTTCCTGTCTACGCACAAAATGTTGCTGACGGAATGAAAACCGGACTATTTTTGGCAGTCGCACATCCTGATATTTATATGGCTGATAATTTTGTCTGGGATGACAACTGTAAAAAAGCGGCTGACATTATCATTGATACGGCTGTCACTACCGGCACAGTGTTAGAATACAATGCCAACGGCTTCCGGCGCGAAAAAAAGTTTTATCCAGACGGAACCAGATATCAGTATCCGCACCCTGCTTTCTGGGAAATGGTCAAAGGCAGCGGTGCCCGCGTGATCGTTGGTTCGGACTGCCACAATCCATCACAGGTCTGGGATGTAGCAATTGAAAAAGCATATCAAAATTTATATGCACTTGGAATCCATCCGATAAGTAGTCTCTTTGATACATCTGACGTTCCATCTGTACTTTGCACAAAATCACACGACGAGGAACATTCATGAATATCAGAGATATTGCCAGATTGGCGAACGTGACACCGGGAACTGTTTCCAAAGTTTTAAACAATTATCCCGATATCAGCGAAGCTACAAGACAACACGTACTACAGATCATAAAAGAGAATCAGTACACCACAAAAAACGGCGGCAGAAAGTTCAAACAGGCTGTTACACCACGTATTGGACTTGTCTCGGAAAATGTTTACAACTGGGTTTCCGAGACAATGCAGAACCTGCTTTCCGTGCGCTTTCACAACGCCGACTATACTGTTTTATCCTTTCAGGATAATTATTTTTCACAAAATAAAAATGAAAAATTTCAGGAATTATTAACTTATATCGACCGACACCAGCTTACAGGTCTTATTTACTTCGGTGGAAACTTTGAAGATGTCCCTGCCGATTCCTTTGCCGCACTCAACTGCCCTGTTATCTTCGTCAATACTGTCCTACCACCAGATAACATGATGACCGCCACAACTTACTCAAGCGTCCAGGTCAACCACTATGAGACTGCTTACTGGCAGATGGAATCCCTGATCAAAAACGGCCACAGCCATATCTGTATGCTGATTTCTTCTAAGATCGATACCAGTGTGTATCGCCTCCGCTGGCAGGCATACGAAGATGCGCTGTCTTCCCATGGTCTTTCCACGGAATATCTTGCAGAAAGCGGCTATCAGTGCGAACGTGCTTACCGGGAGCTGACAGAAGTTCTTACTATGCACCCAGAAATCACTGCCATCTGCAGTATTTCAGATATCGTAACGCCTGCCGCGATCCGTGCAATCCATGATCTTGGAAAGATTCCCGGAAAAGATGTTCATATTATCAGCTTTGACGGCATGCCTTCCATGCACTATTGCATCCCTTCCATTTCTACTTTTATCCAGCCACGAGATGAAATGGCAGGCTATATTTATGATTTACTGCTTGGGCTGATTAGTGACGAGCACCAGCACCAGCATATTACGTTTCAGACACGTTTTTCACCGGGAGAGTCTTAATGATTTTCTTCTCAAATCAGAATATTGCCATATCACTTTGATTGATTATAAAAAGGCAGGGAGAAAAGAAAATTTTTCATTTTCTTCTCTCCCTGTAACCTCCTAAGCGCTAATTTGGGGGTCGATTCCCCCTGAGAACAGTTGTTTGAAGCAGTAATGATTAAGAAAATTCATTA
>OHZJ01000618.1_pt1 | contig 16262 bp, 19 predicted proteins | sample 1580411 | NCBI WGS metagenome assembly OHZJ01 (sample SAMEA3882519, study PRJEB24775) | human gut metagenome | biome: human-associated habitat; feature: intestine environment; material: feces | place: Netherlands | collected 2009/2010 | reverse complement strand
TTGGATATGAAGGAGTTGATAAACGTATTGATGTGCTGGCAACAGCAATTCATGCAGGGCTGAAGGCAACCCAGCTGAAGGATTTGGATCTCGCATATGCACCGCCTTATTCCTCTGCCAAGGATCCTGTAAATATGGCAGGATTCATGATAGACAATATAGCAAAAGGTACCTTAAAACAATGGCATCTGGAAGATATGGATAAGATTTCTAGAGATAAAAGTGTTGTGTTGCTGGATGTGAGAACTGTAGGTGAATTTAACAGGGGGCATATGGATGGATTCAAAAACATTCCTGTAGATGAACTAAGGGAACGTATCAATGAAATTGAGAAGGGAAAGCCTGTTTACTTGATATGCCAAAGTGGTCTGCGCAGCTACATTGCCAGCCGTATTCTGGAAGGAAACGGTTATGAAACATACAACTTCTCCGGTGGATTCCGCTTCTATGATGCAGTGGTTAATGACCGTGCGCTGATTGAAAGGGCATATGCATGTGGTATGGATTATTAAAAAATAATCACAATAATTTTATAATTTACTTGTAGCGTAAAAAGATCCCCCATTTATTAGAATGACTTTCACAATTCTGATAAATGGAGGATTCTTTAGATGTCATAGAAAAACAGTTTTATGATCTTTGTGAGAGTATGAAACTTTTTCTGTAAAATAATGTTTGGAAGGTTCTTCTATGATACAATAAATATCATTAGGAGGACCTTTTATTATGGCAAGACAAAAGAAACCGGTACATCGAGTACAAATGACGTAAACGGTAGAATACGAGTACCTTTTTATTCACTTCAAGTTATGCCATAATCATACTCAACAAAATAACATAGTCAAAAAAGTTTAGTACTTAACTTTTTTAACTGACTATGATTCAGAGGAGGAATCTTATGGCTACGCAAACCAGCCTTGTAGCTCAGCAGGTGAGGATCAGACAATGGGCAGAACAGATCCGGAATTGTCAGAACCGTCCCAAAGGGATGGATGTTGAAACCTGGTGTACCCAAAATAATCTTACAAAAGCCAACTATTATTACCGTCTCCGGCGTGTCAGGCAGATATGCCTGGATCAGATGCAGGACACAGAAACCACTGCTTTTGTGGAACTGCCCGCACCTGCACCAGATCCAAAGAAAACAGATACTCCAAAAGAATCCGGTACATGCATTTCGGCAGGAACTCTGCCAATGATCCGTATTAAAAATACCAGGGGACTGTCAGCTGAGATATTTTCCGGTACTTCACCGGAAATGCTCTGCCATCTCATAAAGGCTTTTACCCATGCTGAATGATGCAGATGCTTCCGGATTTAAAAAGGTGTATCTGGCGATGGGATTTACGGATCTCCGTCGTGGGATCGATGGGCTGGCAACGATCGTACGCTTTCAGTTTAAGCTTGATCCTTACGACAAAAATACACTGTTTCTTTTCTGTGGAAGAAGATGTGACCGGATCAAAGCACTGCTCTGGGAAGGCGATGGTTTTCTCCTTATGTACAAGAGACTCGATAATGGTGCATTCCGGTGGCCCCGTTCGGCAGATGAGGCAATGGCGATCACAGACGACCAGTACCGTATGCTGATGCAGGGACTGGAGATCGTTGCACGCCATCCGATCTCTGAGCTGAAAGAGACACCCCGCATTATGTACTTAACTTGACCCACAAGTAATCATAGATATTTATATGTTCCCATGTTATACTAAAGAAAAAGGGGAGATCCAGATGACGGCGGAATACAAGAACTGGCAAGAAGAGTTTGTGGACATAAATTTTACTGACCAGCGTTTGAAGTCACGTTTTTTCAAGATCATAGACGCTTTTGCAGCATCGCCCGGAAAATCTACTTGGGCAGCTACCGGCTCCAGAAGTTCTGCCAAAGCGGCATACCGTTTCTTTAGTAATAGCGAGATATCCAAAGATGAATTACTTGACAGCATATCCAGAGCAACTGTAGAAAAAATAAAATGTGCAGATGCAGAGTGGATCTTAGCTGTTCAGGATACTACCGCTGTTGGATTTGGAGACCGGAAAGCGATCCAGGGAATGGGATACTATTGCAGTACGGAGCAAAGGGGAATGCTGGTCCATTCTTGCATCGCCGTGACAGACCAGGGGATCCCTTTGGGTATTATCTACCAGGAGACAAATACACGGGAAAAGCCGAAGGACGATTCCCAGACAAAAGAGCAAAAACGTTCCAGACCAATAGAGGAAAAAGAAAATTTCCGATGACTGGACAGCATGCGTGAAACACTGCTGAGAATGCCAGCGGATATCCCAATATTAACAGTATGTGACCGGGAAGGTGATTTCTATGAATTTTTCTCAGAAGCAGCGGATCTGAAAGCAAATTTTCTGATCCGGATCGTACAAAATCGTATGGTAGATGATGGGAAAAAGATCTTTCATGAATTACGTAGTTCCCCAGTGGCAGGAAGCATGGTTGTCCGGATGAGCCGGAATCCCAAAGAGCATATCCCATCAAGAAATATAAAAATGGATCACCATTGCAAAAAGGTTACAATCTACCGTCCTCAAAGGAGAAAGGAAAAGCATTTACGGGAAAAGCTGGAGCTGACAGCGATCTATGTGCATGAATCCGGGAAAAAGGGGACAGAATGGTTTCTGCTGACGACGGTAACGGTAAAGAGCGAAAAAGAAGTAGAAAAGCTGGTACAGTGTTATGCACACAGATGGAAGATAGAACGGTTTCATTTTATATTAAAGAGTGGGTGCAAAATAGAAAAGAACCAGGCAAGGGAATATGGGAGATTAAGCTTTCTAACGTTATTATATTCTGTCATTGCAATGCAGATATTAAATCTGACTTATCTTGGGAAAATATGTCCGGAAATTTCAAGTGGGATCGTATTTGCTGAAGAGGAATGGAAAGTATTATGTTGTTGCGCAAGAAAAAGCAAGGAAATTCCTGAAGCGTATTCACTTAAAGAAGCAATTTATGATCTGGGAGTTCTTGGAGGGACGAAAGGTGCATCGAGCGATGGTATGCCCGGAGTACGTTCTATCTGGCAAGGACTGGATGTACTATATTCATTGCTTGCTTATCGAAATTATCTTGTATAAATATGGGTCAAGTTAAGGCTATGCTGGGGAGAATAGAGTAGTCGGAAGTGGTGAGGATAACAAAATAAAGCCTCCTGTGATAGAATGAGAATGGTGTCGCAAGCCAAACTCAAAATCAAAGGAGGCGGTCCAAATGGACAATAAAAGTTTATCACATACTCGTTGGAAATGCCAGTATCACATTGTGTTTATTCCTAAATACCGAAAGAAGGTATTGTATGGGAGAATACGCAGAGATGTCCGAGAGATAATAGCAACTTTATGCCAGTATAAAAATGTAGAGATAATTGCAGGAGCGGTATGTATAGATCATGTACATTTAAGCGTAGCAATTCCACCAAAACTCAGAGTATCAGATTTTATGGGGTATCTGAAAGGAAAAAGCACATTAATGATTTATGACAGGCATCCTGAGCTGCAAAGTAAATGGGATAAAGCGTTTTGGGCTAGAGGATATTATGTTGAAACGATTGGCAATATAACAGATGAAGCAGTTCAAAAGTATATAAAAGAGCAAGCAGAAGAATCGAGACGAGAAGATTCGAGTAGTACCGCTTTATAGCGGGCCAGCAAAAGTGCTTGCGATACCGCCCTTTGGGGCGAGCAGTAACAATAGCCCTTTGGAGGGCTAATAATAAACCACCAGTTGAACTGGTGGTTGCTAACTTTTCGATTACGGAAAATGGAAAAATAGTGGATTTAACAGGCGAAAGCCATTCCATTTACAACCAGATTAAACGTGGAGATTTGGAGGGAGTAAAGATTGGAGCAGGCACACATAAGAGACTTGCCAATGTTCCTTTTAAGATTACGAGCAAAACAACCGGAGAGAGCCATATCGTAGTAACAGATAAAAACGGTCAGTTTTCAACTGCTTCCGATTGGGCGTCTCATAAGAAAAATACAAATGCCGGAACATCCAGTGAGGACGGTATCTGGTTCGGAATTTCTGAGCCGGACGATAGCAAAGGTGCATTACTTTATGACACTTATGAGATTGAGGAGTTAGCTTGTGAATCCAACAAAGGTATGAAGCTGATTCCGGCATTTGAAGTTGTTGTCAGCAGAAATAAAGTAACCATCGGCCTTGGGACATTGACCGATGAGTATGAAAAAGAGATTACCATTCATACAACCGCAACGGACAAGGAAACGGGCGAAAAGGTAATTGTTGCAGGAAAGAAAGTAACGATTGTGGATACAGTTACTTTGGATGGTCTGGAAGAAGGAAGAAAGTACCAGTTGAAAGGCTGGCAGATGCTGAAAGAGGAAAATGCTGAACTGCTCATTGATGGAAAACGTGTGGAGAGTGATTACACTTTTGTTGCTGACAGCGAGAAAATGAAAGTAGAGATTTCTTATACGTTTGATGCATCAGAACTTGGAGGACAGAATCTGGTTACATTTGAAGAATTATATGACCTGAAGAATCCGGAAGAACCTGTAAAAGTTGCAGAGCATAAGGATATTGATGATGAAGGTCAGACAGTCCTGATTACGGAGCGAAAGATTTCGATTCATACCACAGCAACTGATAAGAATGGCAAGAAAGAGATGGAAGCCGGAAAAGATCTGACGATTGTGGATACAGTTACATTAGAAGGATTGGAAATCGGTACAAAGTATAAATTGTCTGGTTGGCAGATGATTAAGGAAGAAAATGCAAAGCTGATCATTGATGGCAAAGAAGTTACCAATGATTATGAATTTACAGCGGACAAGGAAAACATGGAAGTGCAGATTGAGTTTACTTTCGACGGCAGCACTCTTGGAAGAAAACAGCTTGTAACCTTTGAAGAACTGTATGATATAACAAATCCGGAAGAACCGAAAAAGGTAACAGAGCATAAGGAAATCAATGATGAAGGTCAGACTGTAACCATCAAAGAAGTACCGGAAACACCAACCCCAGAGACACCGGGTACTACTACAAAAACCAGTAACCCTCCGAAAACAGAAGACACTGCAAATGCAATTTTATGGATAGCCATTCTGGTATTATCAGCAGCCGGAATCACAGGAGTTCGTATCTGGAATAAAAAGAAACAGGTTAAGAGATTAGGAATTGAAGAAAAGAAAGAAGAGGAGGAGTAAAACAGAGGGCGGCGATAAGCTGCCCTTTGATGATGAAATGGGAAAAAATCAGAAAGCAATAAAAGTATTACAGCGTTTATTTGATGCCGGATACGGAACGGAAAAAGAGATTGTCAATATGGCGATGGATGAAATGCTTGCTTTGCCGGGAGTGAATGTAGCAGATCTGTGCATTATCAGTGAGCTGCAGAAAAGCATTAAGGCAAACAAAGTGATAAGCTATTTGTCAGGGAAAAAAGAAGTAAAGGAAGAAACGAAAGGAGCAGATTATGGTGGAACAACCTAAATATTTGGAAATGACATTATCACAATTGAAATCATATGTGGAATCTTCAGAGAGTAATATTTTTTTGGTTGTAGAATTTCCAAAAGGAGATCAGAAGGATGGAGAATGAATTGGAAGTTGTGAATATCCGTCTGGTAAAAGAGCCGTCTCTTTATAGTGAGCAGACGTTGGACAGTCCACAGGCTGTTGTAGAATTGATGGCGAAGGAGTTATCGCAATATGACAGAGAAGTATTTTGCATCCTGAATATGAAAAATAATGGACAGGTAATCAATATGAATCTGGTCAGTGTTGGAACAATCAATGCATCTTTGGTAATTCCCAGAGAAGTTTTTAAGAGCAGTATTCTGGCAAATGCTTCTGCAATCATTGGACTTCATAATCATCCCAGTGGCAATGTGAAACCGTCAAAAGAGGATATGATTGTTACGAGAAAGCTGCAGAAGTGCGGACAGCTACTGGGGATAGAATTGCTGGATCATATCATTGTCGGTGGAACTAATGGAAAGATGCTCAGCTTCCGAGAAGAAAAGATGTTGAATGTGACAGGAAGGATGGATTGGGAGAGATAGAAGAAAAAAGAATTAGAAGTTTTTATTTATTGTAATATTTCATGTAGCGGCATTAGTAAAATAGTGTCGCTACAAAAAGCTGACTTATACATTGATATTATATGCATAACTCAAAATAAAATTGTTAAAAATAGAAAAAGAAACAATATATAACGAAAAAATCTCTAAATAAGAGAATTTGCATTGACTGAGAGAAGAGTAAAACATATAATAAAGGTGGAGGTGTATAAGAATGTTAGTAAAAGTAAGTGTTGAAAATTTTAAATCTTTTGATAAAGCAGCAGAGCTGACAATGATTTCCTCAAATAAAATACGAACAAATGCAAATCACAGGTTAAAGATAAAAAGTACCCAGTTATTAAAATATGCAGTCGTTTATGGAGCAAATGCATCTGGAAAGACCAATCTGGCATTGTTCTTTAAATTTTTTAAAGATAGTGTCTGCAATGGTATTCCGATAGAAGCTACACAGATGTTTTGTAAGAATCGGAAGGAGAATAAGGAACGAGAAAGTAGTTTTGAAATTCAGATTACTGTAGGTGACAAATTTTATGCCTATGGTTTTTCCGCAGTTTTAAGCAGACGAAAAGTAACCGGAGAATGGTTATATGAATTATATCAGAATGGTTCAGCAAAATGTCTCTTTGAACGAGAAGGAAGCAAACGTCCGGTGTTAAATGATGGTATTACGCTGATAAACACAGAAAAAAATAAATTTGAAACCTATGCAGATGATTTTGAAGGAAATGAAACATCTTTGTTCCTGACAGAAATGAATCGTGGAAAAAAATATAGCACACGATCTAAATTATTGTTCTTCCGGGATGTATATGATTGGATTCAGAATCATATTTCGATTATCACACCGGATACGCCATTGATTGATTTGGAATATTATTATGATGATAATTCGCTGAAGCTGATTAACAAATTGATCAAAACATTTGATACGGGTATCAGCCAGGTAAAAATTGAAGAAATTACATTGGATGAGTTATCAAATGCATTGCCGAAATCAGTATTTGATAAGATGATGCAGCATGTAAAAAATAGAATGGAAGAGCAGGAAGAACCATCATTCAGAATGACGATGAGGTCGAAGGAAACTTTCTTTAATATCGAAGTTGAAGGACATTCTGAACCGAAGGTCACAACAATCCGGTTGCATCATAATAAGTCATTTTATGAGTTCGGTTTTGATGAAGAGTCTGATGGAACAAGAAGATTATTCGATTTGATGGATATGCTGTTGAATAAACGAGAAGATGTTCTTTATGTTGTGGATGAATTGGAGAGAAGCTTACATCCGAAGCTGACAGAACGATTTTTGCAATTGTTTATGCAGCTACATGATGAGCAGCGTATGCAGCTATTGTTCACTACACATGAATCATCCATTATGGATCAGGCTATTTTTAGAAGGGATGAAATCTGGTTTGTAGAACGTAACGCAGAAAATGCAAGCTCTATTTATTCCTTAGATCGTTTCAAGGAGAGGTATGATAAGGTGTTGAGCAAGGCATATCTGGAAGGAAGATATGGTGCGATACCGGTATTTTCAACATTCGACTTTAGAGAGGAGGAGTAGCCTTGGCTCCAGTAAGAAGTTATACGAATTGGAATAGCAGAACTACAGATGAAGAAGAACAGATTGAGCCTTATCGTAAGTACTTTTTCATATGTGAGGGTGCAAATACTGAAACATGGTATTTCAAAAAGTTAATTGATATCCGAAAAGAGTTAAATATTCATCCATTGATCGATATCCGGTTACTTGAAAAAACAGAGGGAGACAGGGACATTTCATTTCCAAGACGTTTGATTGAATTTGCAGAAAATCAGAAAGAAAATTCAAAAATAGCATTTGATAAAGAACGGGATAAGATGATTGTTGTATTTGATGGAGATATTTTTGAAGAGAAAGTACTTGATTATGACGAATTGGTAGCAGAAGGTGAAAAGAATAATATATTAGCGGTCAGCAATCCGGCATTTGAATTGTTCCTGCTGTTGCATTATGAAAACTCATACGAAGATGATATTGAGCCAAATGCTGAACAGATTATCCAGAATGAAAAAGATGGACATCAGACATTTATCTATAAGCTGTTACTTGCCAGAACAGGAATCAATCCCAAAAAGAATTCTGCAATTGGAGAACTGGCGAAGAATATAGAGATTGCTATTGAGCAGGAAAAGAAAATCAATGAGGATATTCATCAGTGTAAGGGACAGATTACATGTAATATTGGTCGGATTATTGATGATATTCGGAATGATGATGGAAAATAAGTTGTTAGATGAAAAATAGGGATGGAAAGATACAGTATGAAAGCAGATAATATAAAAAATATAATCAGTGACATAGATCATCTACCGTATAGAGCAATTTTATTTGATGGAACATGGGGAATTGGAAAATCTTATGCGGTAAATGAGGCATTAGAAGCAAATCCCAATGTTTGTAAAATATCAATGTTTGGTTTAAAAGACCCAAAACAAATATATCATGAAGCGTTATTTCAATTGGCTTTAAAGAATAATATTGGTGGGAAAATAGGTGAAATTGCTAATAATGTTTTAGATGGTCTATCGAAAATTTGGGATAAAGTTGGTCAGGCAAAGGAAGTAGTACAAAGCATTGCCAATGAAAGAGAATTGTTTATTATTGTCAAAAGAGTTTACTTCTGTTCATATTATTGTAATAGATGACTTGGAAAGAATGAGTGATGACATAAATTTGGAAGATATATTTGGAATTATAGAAGAACTCAAGCAATGTAATTATGTAAAAGTTATTGTGATTGCGAATACAGATGAAATACAATCGGACAAAAAAGTTGTATTTGAAAAGTATAATGAAAAGGTCATTGAAAGAATATATCATATTACAGAACGTGCAGAGAAAGTGACATGGAGTAAAATGAATATCCATGCAGACTTTGTTGAAAAATTCTTGGAAATCCATAAAGTCAAAAATTTACGGACGCTCGAAAAGGCGCAACGTTTTTTTGAAGATGTAAAATTGTTTTGTAATAGTGACATGAGTGAGCAATTTAAAGAAGAATTAAGGTTAATATGCTTTGCTGTTGTTGTGGAGAGTATAGAAAACTTGTACTATAAAGAAATTGATTCTGATAATACTAATACTGATTCTGTAGAAAAAATGACAAATACGATTGGAAATATGCTTCAGCATAGAATTGGCAGATATCTTTATGGAATAAAGTGTAGTACAAATTTGGTAGAAATGATACTGAAATATTATGAGGAAGGGGTACTAAATGAAGAACAATTGGAGGCTGAATACAAGTTATTTCTTAATTCAGGAGATAAGCCTAACTATTATAAGTCAGATGAGGAAATAAGGAGTGTATTACCTATTTTAAGAGAGAAAATGCTTGAAGCAAAGAGTTTAGCAGAATTAAATGAATTTGCAGATGCGTATGTTGTTTGGAGTGATGTTTTAGAGGAAAATAATGAAAGTGTTTTATCAGAATATAGAAATATTTTAGAAGAAATGCTGGAAAAAACTGTTTTAGATGGGAAAGAGGAAATGCTATCGTATTCATATGATTTGTTTCACATGTCATCGGAAAAGACAAAAAGAATATATCAAGAAGAAAATAAAGAAATGATGAAATTTTTAATAGAGACATATGTGGGATATTTGAAAAAAACAACTCATGGGAAAAAGGCTTATGAGTATTCATATAAACTTAGAAATAATTTTGATAGTAGTTATTATCATGATATTATCATATCAGAGATAGACAATTTGTATAATAAAATTTCTTTTCCAGTAGACAATGTGGATGAGGATAGATATCATACGTGTTATAATATTATGTATGTTTTGTATCATTCAGATGCTGAAAAATTCTTGCAGTATTGTGAAAAAATAAAAGAAGATTGTGATAATATGTCAAGACATAGAATAGAAGTTTTGGTCGAAGAAATAGTAAAAAAATGGAAATAAAATCTACATAGCCAGATGGTTCCAACTCAAGGAATCACCTGGCTATTTTCATGCCTGGATATTATCCCCAATAATATCAATCTAAGGCAAGAAAGGAGATGAAAATTATGCCATATATACCACCATCGGTCGTGCGGGAGGTCAAGCGGATGGATTTGCTTACGTACTTGAAAAATTATGAACCATACGAATTAGTTCACTTTTCTGGCAACACCTACACTACCAGAACACACGATAGTTTGAAAATATCAAATGGGAAATGGATGTGGTGGAGTCAGAGAACCGGTGGCAGATCAGCACTGGATTATCTGATCAAAGTAAGAGAATACAGTTTTTTAGAGGCGGTTGAATTGCTTGCAGAACGGGCAAATATTCAGCCGCCTCTTTCTGCATCTGAGAATGTTCCGATGGAGAAACAGTTACTGTTGCCAAGGAAAAATCAAGATAATCAGAAAGTGATTGCGTATCTTTCTGAACGTGGGATTGATAATGAAATCATTCAGTTTTGCTTAGAGTCTGGAAGAGTTTATGAAAGTGAATTTCATCATAATACGGTGTTTGTAGGGATGGATGAGAAAGGAAATCCGAAATATGCAGCTATTAGGGGAATCGGAACCAGTTTTATCGGAGAAGCAAATGGAAGCGATAAGAATTACTCTTTTTCCATTTTTACAGAAAAACCCAATGATACGGTGCATCTGTTTGAGTCAGCCATTGATCTGCTATCTTATGCAACATTGCAGAAATTGGAGGGGAAGGAGTGGAGAAGAGAACATTTATTGTCACTGGCAGGTGTCTATCAGCCAGCAAAAGAAATTGAAAAAAGTAAAGTCCCTGCAGCGTTGGCCAGGACATTAAAAATGCATCCAGAGGTGAAGACAATCGTTCTGCATTTGGACAATGACCGTATTGGAAGACTTGCCACAAAAGCAATTTCTACAGTACTTCCGAAGCAATATCAGGTAAAAGATGTACCGCCAAAACAAGGAAAAGATTACAACGATCTGCTCTGTATCAAGTTAAATCTGGCAATTACAAAGCGAGAAAAAAACACGAAAAAGAGTATGTCTGGTCATGAAAAATATGAGAGATAGAAGGTGAAAAAAGATATGAAAATTGCAAGATATGAGCTGAAGGTTGTGTATAAGAAAGAACTGATTTTGACGATGGAAGACGATGTAGACAGCGAAGAACTGTTGAAGATTTTTCTGGAAACACAGTTGAAAGAAGAAAAAGAACAGAATGAATTGCTTGGAATTATTGCTGAAAAAGTGTCAGAAAAAGGCTGTACGGAGCAGTGTGAAAGTTGTCAAAAGTATTGTCCGGCAAGTGAAGAATGCATGGCAACTGATGAAAATGTACGATGCACAGAGTGTGAATACTTGTGTGAAACTTGCGGGATTTGTGAACTGAAAGAATAAAAAAGCATTTGCTTTTCGGCAAGTAAATCTTCTGATACCCGGAACAGTGAGACGGGTGCAGAAGAATACACAATACCAGCAAGCAACGCCTTTGGATTGCCACACAGGTTTCCTGTCTGGCAGTCTGCGGCAGCTTGTCAGGGAGAATCCCTGAAACCCTCAGAAAATGAAAAAGGAGAAAGTAACAATGTTGAAGTTTATTTGTGGAGTATTAGTAGGTGGCATTATAGGAGTAGTGTTGATGTGCCTGTTACAGATTAACAAGATTCAGTAGACAAAAAGAAAGGAGATACAAGATGCTGGTTGAAGTATCAATGAAAGACAAGAAGAAAGCAGAAAGACGATATCAGGAATATTTAAAGAAAATGAACAAGAAGAAGGGAGAACAGAAGAAATGATTGCAAAAGAAATGATAGCAGAAAAGGTATTTGCGGAAGGTGTAGCAAAAGACATTCGGAATTTTCTCCCAGCTAAATATGAGAATGCAGAATTTCAGGTAATGCAGATGAATAAAAATAATGGAGTCCAGATGGTAGGAGTACAGGTAAGACTGCAGGAAGAAAATGTGTGCCCAGTTATTTATGTAGAGCCGTTTTTTAATGAAATACGTTTGGGCGAACCCGTTGAGAAAGTGATGAATGAAATTGCAAGATGCATGGAAGAAGCAGGCAATGCTCCGTTTGTGCACAACGGTATCAACCCAATGGATTATGATTCAGTGAAGGAACATCTGGCAGTGATGCTTGTGAACACGCAGGCAAACAAACGAATGTTACAGGAAATGCCTCATGAAAATATGGAAGATCTGTCGGCTATCTGTTATGTGGATTTCCCGGTAGAGTCTAACGATGGAAAAGCGACTATGAAGGTGAAAAATGAACATCTTAAGATGTGGAATGTGGATGCAAAGGAAATGTTCCAGCAGGCCAGAGCAAATACACAGCCTGTAAATACACCGATTCTTCAGTCAATGGACGAAATGTTGTTGAGCATTTTTAATGAAGAAGGACATGCAACAAATTTATTGGATGAAAATGTTGATTTTGGATTTCGTTCACATGATATGTTGTATGCACTTACGAATGTAGAAAAGCAATATGGGGCATCTATGATCACGCAGCCAGAAGTTTTAAATAAATTGGAACAGCTTTTTCCAGAAGGATTTTATGTGTTACCGTCATCTGTGCATGAAGTTCTGATCGTTCCGGATAATGGAGAGATGGAACCGAAAATGCTTGGTGAAATGGTACGGGAAGTAAATAAAAATGAAGTGGAACGGCAGGAGGTTCTTTCAGACAGAGTCTACAGCTACGATAAAGAAAAACATCAGATTCGCCAGGAACCAGATTCTATACAGAAAGTAAAGGAGATGGAGCGTTGAGAAAACGTAATGTAGCGATCCTTTTCCGGTTGAACAAAAAAGAAGCAGAGGCATTGGATAAGAAAGTAAAGAAAAGCGGACTGAACCGGGAAGCTTACCTGAGACAGTTGATTTCTGGTGTTGTTCCAAGAGACGCACCGCCACCAGATTATTATTCCATGATGCGGGAACTTCATAAGATTGGAAATAACTTAAATCAGATTGCACAGAAAGCACATGTGTTAAATGTGATAGATGTGCAGCGTTACGATCAGGAAGTGTGGAAGTTCAATGAAGCGGTCCGTAAGATTACAGAAGCAGTAATACTTCCGGAGAAAAACGAATCATGGCAGTGACATCAATCTGGAGCATCAAAGGTTGGATTGGAAAAGTAATCAATTATGCGGAAAATCCAGATAAGACCAAAGAACAGATGAACCAAGAACTGGTTTCAGAAAGTGAAACTGGGCAATTACAGGGACTTAATGATGTAATTATCTATGCGGTGAATACAGAAAAGACCAAACGGAGACAATCTGAATCTATGGAGATGGAACTTGTCGGAGAATCGGAAGAACTGATGGAACAGTATGTATCGGGACTTAATTGTGCACCGACAACCGCCAGAGAAGAAATGAATGCAGTCAAAAAGCGTTTTGGAAAGGAGGACGGAATTGTTGCGTTTCATGGCTACCAGTCTTTTGCACCGGGAGAATGTAATCCGGCAATGGCACATGAGATTGGAAAGAAGCTGGCAGAAGAATTGTGGGGCAGTCAGTATCAGGTATTGATTGCGACTCATTTGGATAAGGCGAATCATCTGCACAACCATTTTGTGGTGAACTCAGTTTCATTCCTTGACGGGAAAAGATACCACAGGACAAATCAGGATTACCGGGATATGCGAATGGTGTCGGACCGTTTATGTAAAGAATATCAGTTATCGGTTGTCGGGCAGCCGGAACAGGGAAAAGGAAAACATTATGTCGAGTGGCAGGCAGAACAGGAAGGAAAGCCGAGTTATCACAGCATGGTAAAAGCAGATGTTGATGAAGCAATCCGAAAAGCGAGGACTGAAAAACAGTTCTTTTTTTATTTGCGGGAAAAAGGATACTTGTTTAAGTTTGGAAAAGACATCACTATTCGTCCGAAAGGGCGGGAGCGAGGTCTGAAGCTAAAGCGGAATTTTGGAGAGAATTATTCACTGGAAGCAATCAGGGTTCGGATTCTGGAAGAAAATGAATTACCTGCCGAGAAGAAATTTCCGGTTCAGAGGCATTACCGGATTCGGGTATCCGGCAACTTCAAGCAGACAAGAAAAATCGGAGGACTTCGGGGATTGTATCTGCATTACTGTTATCTTTTGGGAATCCTGACAAAGAACCGCCCGTCAATATCTGCCAAACAGGTGCATGTATTGTTCCGGGAGGATTTATTAAAACTGAATACCGTTTCTAAAGAAACGAAGCTGCTTTGCCATTATCACATTGATACTGCGGAGCAGCTTTTTTCATTGAAGGACCATTTACAGAAACAAATGGAGCAGTGTGCGGAGGAACGGAAGCACTTGCGTTATAAGATTCGGGCAGACAGACCGGAAGAAGAAATACAGGAAATGAAGGAGCAGATAAAAGTTCTGACAGAGAAAATTGGAACGCTCAGAAAGGAGGCAGCACTTTGTGATGGAATCGCCGCACGTTCCAAGGTAATCGAAGAAAAATTTAAGATGGTGCGGGAAGAAAAAGAGAAGAAGGAGGAACAAAGCCATGAACACATCAGGCGAAGCCGCTGATCAGGTGGTACGAATGTCGTTGGAAGTCGGTGAAGCAGCATTGAAGATCAGTGGTACAGGTGCGAAGCATCTGGCAGTGATGCTGTATGCAGTCTTAAAAGAGAAGAAAAAGACAAAAGGCAGAGTAAGACTTGAAACACTGGTCAAATCAGGTAGACCACTGACGGTATTTTCAGTGAAAGAAAGTGATCTGAAACAATTTGTTCAGGAAGCAAAACGATATGGCGTGTTGTACTGTGCAGTCCGAAATCCAAGAGGAAGCAGTGACGGATTGGTAGATGTGATTGTAAAGGAAGAAGATGCACCAAGAATCAACCGTATCGTAGATAGATTCCAGTTTGCATCTGTAACAGAAGCAGCGAAGATTAAGACGGAAATTGAGCGGACACGTGCAGAAAAAGCAAAAGCCGGAAAATCAGAGAAGCAGGAAAAGAAGCCGGAAAAAGTACAGGTTCAGCAAGAAAAACAGGGACAGGCAGAGCCGGAAAAAGATTATCCGCAGAAATCCAAGGAGGATCAGCTTATGGACGAGTTGTTTGGAGAGTCGGTGAAGAAAGAGGGTAAGGAGCAAAACCCCTCTTTGGCAAAGACGACCAAATCCCGTCTGTCCGAGCCTACCTCAAAGAAGCAAGAGAAAACCGCAGAGGGTACTTCTAAGTTATTTACCCCGGAAAAACCAGAGAAACCATCGGTCAGAAAGGAACTTCGGGAAATACAGAATGCAAGGAAGAAAGAAGCGGAGCGGCGTGAGAATAGAAATGATCCGGTGAGAAATCAGGGAAATAAAGACCGGAATCAGATTCGCCACCAGCAGCCACAACAGAAACGAAAACCAAGGAAAGGGAAAGAGAGGTAAATTTTATGGATAATAGTTTTGATTCTTTATTAAATGCATCGGCTGTACCACAGGATGAAAAGGTACAGGCATTTATTGCAGAAAGCAGAAATAACAGGAATCGCTGCTATGAGTTGTCAGAGCAGGTAACCGCACAAGTGGCAACGGATGGGAAAATGCTGCAGAAGTATCTGGATGTACAGAGTACCTTTGATCGATATACTACCAATAATGCACTTCTGATTCTGGCACAAAGACCAGATGCACAGAAATTAGGTGACTATGGATACTGGAGAGATCATGGATTTTATTTAAAACGTATGGAACAACAGAATCCAGTTCTGATTTTAGAGCCAGGAAAAACATATAAGCGTGAAGATGGTACAGTTGGAAATTATTATAATGCGAAAAAGCTATATGATATTTCTCAGACAACAATGAACGATAAAAGTATGGAAGAAGTTTCGTATGATGAAAGAAGTCTGATTCGGGCGTTGGTGAGCAATCCCCCGGCAAATATTGTCGTAGCAGAGCCAGATCAGATGCCTGATAACAAAGGGGCATATTTTGAACCGGAAGAAAAATGCATCTATGTAAGAAAGGGCATGGACGCACAGGAAATTTTTCAGAGCCTTGTGTCGGAACTGGTATTTGCAGGATATGCAGAAGGCAATCCGCACTATGACCGGAGTGAAGATGCATTCCACGCATATTGTGCGACGTATATGTTGTCTAAAAAGTATGGAATGGATATTAGCCAATTTGACTTTACTCATGCACCAGAGTTTTTTGAAAATATGGAACCACAGGAGGTAAGAGGAGAGCTTTCT
>OHZJ01000616.1_pt1 | contig 16278 bp, 16 predicted proteins | sample 1580411 | NCBI WGS metagenome assembly OHZJ01 (sample SAMEA3882519, study PRJEB24775) | human gut metagenome | biome: human-associated habitat; feature: intestine environment; material: feces | place: Netherlands | collected 2009/2010 | reverse complement strand
TTCCTGTGCAAAGGACATGAATTTCTCATCCTTGCACCAACTTTTGATTTTCTCTTGCAATTTCATGTTGTTATGATTTTTATTGGGTTTATATTATCTTTTGCGGATTATCTCATGATGCCGCCCAACCCTCCGGTTGCCGTCATCTTCGCCTGCTGTGCCACGCCCTCGCCGAAGTTTCGGGTAGAGAATGCCGTGTCGCCCTCCGGTATCATCCATGCCGCCAAGTCCGGAACAAGGTTCAGGCACTTGAGGGCTACAATCGAAGCCGCCATCAGGTAGCCTGCCGAGAAGAACGAGTTTTGCAGGTAGGCAGCCATCGTCTGCTCGCTGGCGGTTATCGCCGTCAGGTTCTCGATTTGGATGCACAATACAATGTCAAAGAGCAGCAGCACATAGAAGCCCACGAAGTAGAGCATGGCTCCATAGAAATGCACGGTCAGATACCTTGTCAGCCACTTCGCCCAACTGCTTTCCCATTTCGGCAGTAGCGAGAACGCCCATTGTATCGGTCCAAATATAGTCAGCATTCCCAACAGTATCTGTTGACAATAGATGGTGCTCCACCAACCGATACGGAAGACGATCAATGCTATCAGCATTACTATCTTGTCGATGTTCACTACGGCTCCTGCAGTCAGTGAGGTAAACCACAGCTTGGCTGCGTCCTTTTCCATGTTGGTCACTTCATCCACACCTGTCTGCTCCATGGTCGATTCCACCAGATTCGGGTCTGTTGTTCCCTTATGGGCAATGTCTGCCTGAGCTTGTACGTTGGTGTACATCGTGTCTCTGGTATAGATAAGCTGCTGAACTTCCGTAAACTTGTCCTCTATCTGTGTGGCTTCCGCCTCATATAGGTCATGGGTATAACTTCCAATGGAGTTTGGAATGTAACTCAGGAAGTCCAGTACGCACCAACTGCTGCCACTGTTCGTCATGCCTGTATCGGCAGGTGGGTACCACCAACAGAGGATGATGCTTATCACCAATGGCTTGAATAGTTTCATCACATCCAGTGGCTCATGCTTCACCATCATCTTGTAAGCCATATTCGCTGCCACCACAATGGAGAAGAGGGCTGCGAGTGCCATACACATTTGGACGACCCACCAAAAAGGTCCGTTTGAGCCTGTAAAAGTAGCGTCGCATAGAAACTCGTTGGTCTGGAAAATCACGTCATCAATCTCTTCTTCCAAGATGTTGATGCCGAAGTCGGATAATATGCTGCTGTTGTCTGCCATAACTCCTTATCTGTTTATTTTCAAATCATTGTCATCCTCATTCGAGCCGTTATTACTGCCAGAAGATGTGTTGTTTCTCACTGCCATTCCTGCCTCTCGCCATTTGCTGGATGCACTGCTGATGATACTTCGTTTGTTGGCGGTCTGGTAGTTGCCGTTTGCTGTCAACAATTCCTTGGTCTTGCTGGCATTCGACATCTGCACCAGTTGCTTCACAAGTGTCTCGTTCTGTTTTGCCACATCTGCATAAATCTGTAGGTACATCTTCTTACGCTTGGCATTGGGCATATAGGCATCCTTGGTGGCTTTGATGGCTGTCTCATAGACATGATAGTATTCTGTCCAGCGTTGCTTGTCACCGATGGATCCGCCTACAGGCAGGATGCGGTCGATGTTGCTCTTGAAGGCATTCATCTTGCTGTTGATTTTGCTTCCTTCCACTTTCCAGGCGAGGTCAATCTGGCGGTCTGCCATATTCAACGCCTCAATCTCTGCTCTTTTGGTCAGGGCAGAGTCGATGGCTTCGGCATATTCCACTTGATTGTAAGCTCCGATTCCTGCCGTGGTACGAAAACCGAGTTTGTTCTTGCTGGCAGCCGACTTCTTGTAACTGCTGTGCAGTAACTGATAGTACAATTCTGGTGACAGACTACCACTACCGATTTCCATCACCGTTATCTGGTTCTTTTTCGAACTGTCATGATTGTATGTTACACCACTTTGAGCATTGCCGCTGATAGCGACTCCCAACATCAACATGATGGTTCCTATTCTTGTTTTCTTTCTATCCATGCCTATACATTATTATATATGGGATTATAAATTCTTCGTTCTCTCAATATCCGAGTTTACCTGCCACTCTCCACCGACCGAAGGCATCTTCCAGTATTTGCTGCTTGCTTTTGGTTCGGTAAACCTTTTCTTTCCAATAGCCGATGCGCACTTGGATATATCGCCACGACTCAAAGTAGCTTTTGTTCAGATGCTTCTCTATATTGTCAAGCGAGGTGTTGATGCTTTCCAATACCACAAGAAGGTCTGCCGTGGAACACGCTGCCGCTCCTGTGGCATACAGCACCAAGTCGCTCACGCTTTTGTAGAGGTATTCGCCTTCATTTGCGATATTCTCTATGGCTCGTCGGTTAATACCTATCAGTATGGTATCGGCAAGCGAAATGCGCTTTCGTTTGATGACTTTTTGGTTGTAGTCATCCAACAGCTTCTTATAGTCCGATATTCTGTCGCTCACACCCTCGTAGGTGGAATAAACATTCAGACTGGTTCGTAAACTTTGATATAGCACATCTATCACATCAAATGCCCTGGTGTACTTGTCAAGGTCAACGTTCAGTTCCTTGTATGCCTTGGTCTCGTCCTTACTGTAACTGTGCAATAGTTTATTGCTGTATTCCAACGTGCTTCGTGCGAGCAACAGACTCCGCTGTTTCTTGTGGTCATTGATGTAGGCTTCCACGCTGGCAACATCAAATCCCCATTGGGCGAATGTTTTAGAGGGGAGGGCGAGGAGCAAGATTGCTACCAGCAATGTTCTCACAATATCCATTCGTCGCTTCTTGCTCACTGACCCTGCAACCCTCTCCGCTGCATCAGCCTTGTATTCTTTTCTATTTCTCATTTTCATTGTCTTCATCATTAAACTTGCCGTGATAAACATCTGAATGTTTGGTGTCGGCAGCTTTCCTTAACCAACGTTTCTTGCATTTCTCCACCAGTGTCAACCGTCGTCCTTCGTCAGCATTGATATGTGGAGCGATGTCCATCAGTACGTCGATGATGTTGCGCTTGTAGTGCATCATCTTCTCCAACGATACCAAGTCTGCGTATATCTTGGTGATTCTGCTGTCCACCTCTCTGGCTATATCTAACCTATCACTCGACCATAGCAGATGAAAGGTATCATCGGTGTTATTGTCATCGGCAGGTGCGCTCTTAGCATATTCGGTGGTTATCTTGCACGATGGATATTCCTGTGCGATTTCCGAGATGCGCTTGTTCACTTCGTCCGCCTTTTCCTGCTCGGTCTTGCTTGGGTCAAGCGTTATCACATCCACTACCGAGGTGTTGGTGTATTCCGATGTCAGCTCCCAACTGATCTGCAGGATGGCTCTGTGTATCTTGATGCCCAAGAAATATTTCGGCTTTCGGGCAATCTTCAATGTTGCCTTGAAGGTGATGATGCCGTTGATGTTGGGCATGGTGGCTTTTCGAATGTAAGTATAGCCGCTCCATGTTCCTTCCCCTTGCCAAGTTAGGTTGTAGGCACTCTTGCAGTCGTTCATAATGGCTGGTATGCGATAGTAGTCATCCGTCGCCACGTCATTGTCCTTTCCTGCCTCTGCCTTGGCTTCCTCTATTTCCCTTTGTTTCTGTTGCCATGTGGCAAGTTCTTTGTTCAGTTGTTCGATGGAAGCTTTGTTCTTGTTGTATTGCTCACGATACTTGGCTGCATCTTCCACACTTGCATTGGCGATTTGCTTGATAAGTGACTTGTTCTCTTTCTCCAACTGACTGATTTGCGATTGCAGTGTGGCTACCTTGGCATTGGCTTCCTGCTCCTGCTTATACAAATCTGAGAGGTCGAGGTCGTTCTCTGTCACCGATGTTGTCATGGCGCATTTCTTGCTGTGGTCATTCAGCGAACCGCCACAACTCTTGCATTTGTATTGTGTGGTGCCTTGCCCCAACTGCACACCGTCGCTGCATGTCACACTAATGGTCACGCTCTCGCATCCCTTCAGTTTGGCGGCATCGGTTGCCTGATAGTAGTTGCGTGCATCACTGCCTATATAATAGGTATAGCCTTCCTCGTTGTCATTCCATTCGCTCAACCTGGCTTGCAGTTGTGCCCTAAAGGTGTTCAAGTCCATCGAATAGGAGTCAAAGACTGCCTCATACACTTCTTCTGTCCTGTTCCAACTCTTGTACACCTGTATCTCGTAGGCGTATGCCTTCTGTTTCTGTCCTTTTTTCTTGCTACTGATGATGTAGCTGTTCAACCAATAGCTGATACTGTAGGTAAAGCCATCATTCTGGTTGTTGAGCTGTTGCACCCTTGTTCTTGACCATCCTGCATGATTCTCCGAGTTTTGCAGGATGGCTTCCTTTTGGCTATTGTTGGGATAGAAGTTGGCATCCTTGGTGTTGATTCTGTACCAGTGGTCGCCTTTCAAGATGCTGTTGTCATCGGTGGGCGGTACATAGTCGCACAGTTTTTCTCGTCCTTGGTCTCGTCGGGCGATATACCATCTTTGCGTGTAGTAGTTTCCTGCCGTCTCATCCAGATAGTCCGTCATCCATGAGGTGAGGTTATAGTTGGCAAGAGAGAAAAGTCCTGCCACGTTGTCCTTGCCTCCAATCATGCCCAAGAGGGTGTTGCCTACGCTCTTGTCGAGACTTTTGAACAGCGAGGAATAGTTATCCACAATGTCGATGGCTGCACTGAGCTTGCCTTGGAAGAGGTCGTTGAACTGGCTGCTCTGCAACAGGGCATTGCCGATATTGTTCATTCCTGCTCCTGCAAGGTTGGCTCCTGCCTTATACAGATTGTCGATGTCGGCTTTCAGATTGTCCACTGTAAAATTGCCTGGCACCTTCGACAAATCGTCCAACATCTTCTTCCAATCCACGTTGCCAATCTCTGAAAGTTTCAGTATGGCAGCTATCTCCTGGTTGATTTGTAGAAAGGCGATGTCCGAGAATGTGAGGGTGTTGTTTGTTACCACACTCTCAAACTGCATGCACAGGTTCTTGGTGTCGTCACATATCTTCATCAGATAGGTTCCCCAATACAGGGCAGTCTGTGGACTTTTCAGCATCATTCCTGCCACCGTCCATATCTTCGGCATAATTTTGCCCGACACCATGTTGTAGATACGGCGGTAATAGTAGTTCTCTGTGCTACTGTTCCAGATGCCCAAATCCGTCATAGCCTTGCGTTCCAAGAATTTTGAGGCGAAGATGCCGGCACTTGCCACTTCTGCTGCATTATAGTGCTTCAATATGTTCTGCACCTGCTCGTTATAGTATGCCTCTGCCACGGCTTCCGTTCCGTATGCAGCTGCCATAGCAGCCACCGTCTGCTTGTCATAGTTCACGCTGTAGTACTGTGCGTCAGCCTTTGCCAACACACAGACTATCAGCATTATGATGGATAGAAGTCGTTTCATCTTTGATTACTTTTTATTTTTGTTCCCTAAATTCAGTACTTTTCCTGCCTGATTTACCTTTTGAGCAAAAGCGAGGCTCTTGCTGATACCACTTGCATCCCAATCCCTGCAATAGGCTTCGATAGCTTGTTGGTGGTTGCATTTCAACACTCGCTTGTAGAGTTTTAATGCTTCCTTCTCCGCTCGTTCCGTGGTGTAGGTCATATAGCACTCATGCGGTTCTTCCACACCATACACATTGCTGGTCTGTCCTCGTCTGATGAACACTTCACGAAAGAAACTGCGTCCTTCCTTATTCTCCAAACGGTTAATGGTGAAGATTTTCTTGCAGTCCACATCGGTCAAACCGAGTATAGCCTTGATGGTGTCAAAGCGTTCCTTGAACTTGCTCTGGTCGAGCAGCATCACCACATCCGAGTTGTTGATGATGGCTTCCTTCACTATCTCGCTGCCGATGATGTCCTGTATCTCCTGTGTCACCACACCCACGCTTGCCCAGAATTTTCTGGCGGTCTTATACAGATATTTTATGTATTCCGCCATCATGGGCGAGGCGATGGCTTTCCATGCCTCCTCGATGATGAGCATCTTTCGGTTCTTTTTGATGCGCATCTTCTGCAGGAACACGTCCATGATGATGAGCGTCACCAGTGGAAAAAGCAGTGGATCATCCTTGATACTGTCGATTTCGAAGACGATGAAGGTCTCATCAAACAGACTGCTGTCCATATTCTCATTCAGTGTCACATCGTGGCTGCCTCCTTTATAGAAATCCTTCAACAGATAGTTGTAGGACGAGAGGTCAATGCCATGCAGACCATTCTCCTCGCATATCTTCGGCAGTCGCTCCGTACTGAACTCATAGAAGCTGTTGAAACAGAGGTTGCTCACTCTCTTGGTGGTGAAATAGGCATCGTAATACTCGTTGATGACTTGCTCTATCAACCTGTCCTCGGTCTTGCTCACCGTGCCTTGACTTCCTTTCCATATCAGCATCACGAGGTTTTTCAGGAATCCCAACTTCTCGATGTTCCATTCCTCTCGCTTGATTTTGAAAGGGTTCATCGTGATAGGATGCTCCTCGGTATAGGAAATGTATTTTCCGCCGAAGTATTCACACAGTCCCTCATACGAGTTACCTGTATCTACCAACACGATGTCGGTGTCCTGCTCATGGGCTTGGCGCACCATGGAGTTTACATAAAAACTCTTGCCGCTTCCCGAAGGACCGAGGACAAAGAAGTTGCTGTTGTCGGTCAGCTTGTTTCGTCCCTCTTTTCCTGATATGTCGATGGCTACTGGTACTCCTTGGCGGTCGGTATAATAGACCTTGAAGGGTGTGTCCTCGCTATGCACAATCTTTTCCTTGTACATCAGGCAGGTGGCAGCATCGCCCAAGGTCAAGAATCGGTCGTAGTCGGCATTCATCCCATAGCAGTTGCCAGGGAAAGAGTTGATAAACAGTTCCAACTGGTTGTAGGCTCGCTTCGAAATATGGATGCCCATCCTGCCAAAGGCATTCTCCAGATGGTTGGTACACTTTTGTATATCCGTGTCTGGCTTCACCGTCACTATCAGATTATAGTGGGTATATACCAGCTGCTTGTTTTCTCTCGCTATCACCTCCTGCACTCGCTTGATGTCCTCTACGGCTATCAGATTGCTTGGGTTCGGCATGCTGGCATGGCGGTTCTTCTTTTTGTCGAGCATGGCAAGCTCACGCTTCTGATTCGGCACAAAGATGATTTGGTTATACACCACACTCTCCACACCAGGAATGCTGTCCACCAATGCTACCAGATCCACTGGCATACTTGTGTTGTTCACCTCGATGTTGGTAAACGGACGGATTTGTGTCGGCAAGTTGGCGCAATCCACATCCACAAGACTATATACCTTACAGCGTCTGTCACCCATACCTATCATCTCGTCATCCACCTTGAATCCTGTCATGCTCACCATCTTGTCACGGAAGTTCATGGCAAAGAAACGGTCAACATACAGACTTGCCTCTTGTTTGTTTAAGAACTCTGATTTGATACCGGCATCCTTCAGCTGGTCTTGCACCTTTCTTATTTTCACTAAGAAATCTCGCCATTTCTTGTTGTCGAAAGACATCAGACGACTCTTCTTGTTCTCCTGCGTAATGGTCAGATAGGTCATGCTGTCTGTATATTCTCTTCCGTTGAAATAGCGGAAGTAGGATTCTGATAGGAACTCATGCCCCTTGCCACTCTCATCCTCAAACTGCTTTCTGGTAAAGATGTCCTGCTTGTGTAGGGCATAGCCTTCACCCAGAGTCTGTGCGATGGCAGCAAACAGATTGGTGAACTCATAATAGCTGTCTATATTGGCAGAATACTTCTGCACTGGGTTCTCCATTCTCAGGATGGCAGAATACTCTCCAGTCTTTGTATAGAGCACACCGATACCGTCCGTGTCTTCCACGGAGAAGTAGATGTCCTGAAAGATTTTCTTCCGCTTGCCACCAGTACCAAAGGCATAGACCGATATGGCCATGCCAATGCAGATTGCCACGAAAAATAAGATTACATATAGTACCATATTCGTTTATTCTTCTGTTTGTTCGGATGATTGATGATTTTCTCCCATACTGGATGATTTGTTGTCATTCTCTTGATAAGAGGTATTGTAGCTTTCTTCGCTATAAAGGGTTGATACACTATCCTTTGCAGTGGAATCCATCCTGCTTGTTTGTGTTTCCACGGTCGCAGGATGTTCTTCTGCCTCTCTCGCCCAAGCAGCTCTTGCCTTGTCAGCACTCCTCATGGCATCCAATGTGGGTGGTTTGTAGGTCTTGTCCTTGCATGCGGTCAGCAATATGCCAGCCAATGCCATAATGATAATGTTCTTTGCTTTCATGCTCATAACCATTCTTTTATGTCAAAGATGCGATACTTTCGCTGAAACAAATAAAGGTAGACCCACACCCTTGGGGGAGAATGAGCCTACCAGTCGTTCACTTTCTACTTGTCATCCACATCTTGGTCATGTCGATACTTTTTTGTTTCACATTTTTATATGCGCTTGCTGTAGGCATAGATAAACACTCCTTGGCCGTTCTTCTTGGTATGTAGTCCCTTCCGTTGCTTGAACATGATGAGACCTGCACCCGTAGTGATTGCCACGACCAACACTATCAGTCCTGCAATAATACCCATCAGACAGTAGGCGGCAATGAAGCCGATTATGGCTCCTCCTGCCGTGGCTGCTGCCCAATAGATATACCGCCCTTGTATTCCCATGAATTCAAGGGGCTTCTGGAGTCCCTTGAACAGTGGGTAATCGGGGTAGCGGATTTCCTGCTCTTCTCTTGCCATTCTTCACGTCGTTTCTCACTTACTGAATATGCACGGAATAACTCTCACTCGTTAGTTGGTCACACCGAAGAACAATGGCAATGCCTGTGCTGCTGCTACGAGGAAGATACATGCTCCTACAATCATCATGATCTTTTTCTTGACATCCTGCTCCTCATTGTTCATGGCGATGTAAACGCTGATGGCACCCACTACGGCGACAACACCTGCAATGGCATAGCAGAGTTTGACCACGATAGGTACGTACTTGGCAATTTCCTCCGTCACTGTTGTAAGCGCAGTGGTACCTGCCGTGTAGTCACCTGCCGAGTTCTGCGCCATGGCAACGCCACCGCCCACAAGGAGCATTAGCGCCAATGTTTTCAAGCGTCCAGAAGAAAGGACGCTCTTGGCGTTCTTCTTCAGATAGTTTGTTGTTTTCTTAAACATTCTTTCTTGTTTTACTTGTTAATGATTCGTTTGGCAACACCTTATTATAATTATATAGAAAGGTGTTGTCGCTTTCATATGATATACTCTTCTGCAGTTGAGTCTTAAATCTGGTAGCCAAAGAATGCTGGGAACAGGATGGATGCACCTATCATAAACAGACAGGCTCCTATCAGCGTCAGTATGGACTTGGTAACACCATCTTCCCCTGTGTTCATCTTGATGTATATCTGCAAAGCGGATATAATCACCATCACAGCAGCGACAGCGTATGTCAGATACAGCACATACAGCATCATCGTCACCACATAGTCGTGCATCCCTGCTAGTGCGTCTGCTCCCCAGCTATAGTCCACATTACCGCATTTGGCTGATGCTGACAGGGGGAGCAGCGCAAAGACAAAGGAACTTACTACATTCTTTATGATATGGCTAAATTTCATCCTTGACTGGTATTGTTTTGATGTTTGGTTGTCCTGGCTTTGTCTCGCCTTGTTTCAATAGGCTCTCCGTGAAGTCGTCCTGCCATAGTCCGTCTATCCATATGGGAGAAGTGGACTCCATCTGCCCATCCATCTTTTCCTGCAACGACTCGGCTGCGTTCTTCGGCTTCTGTTGGTTGACATCATTTCCTTTGTCTTCATCAACATCATCTTCTCTGCCGGAAGAATCCGTTTCTGGAGAATAACCTCTCATTCCGTTGTTCTCTGTTCCCATACCATAGCCCTCATCGTATGATGTGCCGTCTTGGAAACTTGTGTCGTATTGCTTGTCGGCAACGCTAAAGCCACCATCGCTTTCATTGACGGCTACTGCGGCTTCCTCTTCCGTTATGTTGCTGATGTCAAACACTTCCTCGTTGCTCTTGGCTTCTTCCTTCTTACCATACAGGTCTCTGGTTATCATCACCGCATAGTAGATGGCGTATGCAATGGTAAGACTGATAGCGAATATCAAAAATGGACTCATATAATACTTTGTTTTATTGATGATTTATACTCTATGCAGTGGCAAACGTGCCAATTGCGAGTGCAAAGTAAAGAGTAAAATCCGACATAAAAGAATTTTGTAAAGTATGGCCATCAAAGTTTAAGATATATTCAAATTATAATTATACATCATACTCTCAATCATACTTTAATCAGCTTCTTCTGTTAGTTTTCGCATGTTTGGGAAAAGGGCATAAAAAAAGCCCTCCGAATGGGAGAGCTTGGCGTTGTTAGTGGTTCGATGTCAAATATTTATCTTTTGAGCTTTATCTAATCTTCTGTGACAATAAGAAATCATAGACAAAATATCCAAAGCATCTTGTTCTTCAATAATCCATTCTGTTTTCAATTCATGAGCTTCAGGATTACGGAACATATTGCATATTCCTATAAGAATGGACTTGAACCCATTATGTTCGTCTTTTTCAGATCGTGTTTGGTAATTGTTGATAATCAATATTGGATTGTCTTTTCTGAAGACATGCTCAATAAGATTCTGACCATCATACAGAACACTACTAATGTCTTGAATTCTTTTTATGAGAGCTTTAGACGATTCGAAAACTGCATGAAAATAATTATTGGTCATCAGTTCTGCTTTGCAACATTGAAAAATCAATTTGTGAACTCCTCTTTCTTCCAAATCGTGCTTCAGTTTATTTACTCTTTTTTGAGCTTCCGAGACACTATTCGCAGGTGATTTTAACTCACTGAATTTTCCGCTTTCATTAAAAATATATCCAACTAATGCTAATTGGACATTTACTTTTTGCACAATCTCTTTATAATTAATTTTGTCAATGTTTCTTGCAGGAGCCAATATTGCTCCTATAAAACGTAATATAGAGTTAGAGCATTGTTGGATGTTTTGAATATTAGCTAATGCACTATATAGTCGTTTCCACTTGGTTATTCCAGGAGAGATGTCTGGTATAGAACATTGTGCCAAAAACAGTTCTATTTCAGAACCAGTGTATCCATCAACGGTTTCCCCGATAATCTTGGATATACTTTCTACAATAGCTTGACTAAAACATTTTCTTTTTGTCATATTTACTTGACATTATGTATTGCTACAAATTATTTTTCCAATATTTTTCAGCCATAGGCTTTAGCCTGTCTGTGATAACTTGCATTACCACATTAAAGCTGAGTTCTTCTTTCCATTGAATCTTCCGAAGAAACAGTTTCCATTGCATCTGCCGATTGGCATCATTGACAAACTCGGCTGTGAAAAGTTTCAGTTTAGGATTGTATTCAAGTTCACGATTATCAAATGTTGCCTTGATTGCGTCATATAGTGTTTCATCGTCCAATTCTCGTTTTGTCAACAACTGGTAGCAGTCGAAGAAATCTTTCATTCGACTGTTGTACTCGTCACGGTCCAACATAGTGTGGAACTTCTCGGCAATAACAGTCTCCAACGAATAGGCTTGGAGATTGACTGACGGAATGTTCGGCAACAACAAAGGAAAATCAATGGATGCAGGGTAAGGTGTCACGACATCTCCAAAGCCTATGTCCACTGACATTTTATGGATAATGCTGTCCATGTGTGCCGTGAAGAAGAACCTTGTACCAGGATATTTCTTTTCCACAGTGATAGGCTCCATCGTTATGTTTTCCATATCAAACGTAACGCCATCCTCAACACAGACTATGCCCAAAATTTCCTGGAACACCTTTGTTAAGAACTCTCTGTCACGGCTTATTCTTTCTGCCATGAAGTCCACATCTATGGTCGGACGAGCGTTAAGGCCATCCATCGCATAGAGCAAAGAACCGCCTTTAAGCAGAAAGTTGTCCTTGTACTGACTTACAGATACCCTGTACAGCAGTCGCTCGTTGAAGTATCTTGCAAGAAGATACATATATTTATAGCCTGTCTCGTTCATCAGATTGAGCAGACGAGTCTTGACAGACTTGCCATAATTTTTCTTTCCCATTTTATTCTATTGCTATTTCAAGATAATTTTTCAAAATATTGGCAACCCTCAGCCGTTTTGCATATTCTGCCAATTGGCTTAGATTGCGGTTCTGTTTCTTCAGATAATTTCGTATCACCTCGGAGCATACTTCCAATCCGATTTTGTTACGATACTTGACGGCATCACATACGCTACGTTCCATATCCGTCATACGAATGTTGTAGCCCGACATTTCCACATCCATAACACCAAACTCCAAATTCTCCTTTTTCCAATAATAAAGTTCTATCGGTAGGGTTGGCGGCATTGCCACCTTTCGCTTGGCTTCTATGGCAACACAAAAGGAAGGTGGAACAACAGTGGAGAGCTGATGATATGCCCAAGCGTTGTACAGGCATACAATTCCATTGGGAACGATTCGTTCAATATCTATCATCGTATTGAAAAGAGCGTCAGGAACAGCATAGACCCCATGGCGAACCCTTATCAGTTCGCCACGTTCCTTAGCCCTCACAATTTTCTGATAATCTGATTGGTTTGGGAACTCAGCGGTGGTTATGATTCCACCTTGCGAGGTTGCCTTATACATAATCTCATTCATACCTTTACCTTATTATGGTTATTTATCGGTGCAAAGATACAACTTTATCTTCAAAAACAATAGTTTTCTACGGAGAATATTTATTTTATCCGTTCAAAACTATCATATTTTGCTATTCTACAGCTATATTTATGGATCTCCTGCCTATTAGATAGTCATTTACGTCCTTATATTCTGCATATCGCATGGCTTCATTGCGGACCTTTTTGGGGTAACGTTCCCTGATATCTTCTGTTGCCAGAAATCCTGCCTTGTCATTATCAAGATAACAATGGATAGCAGTATAACACGCCAATCGTTCCATGCATTTCCCAAGGCTACTGATGGAGTTCAGTACAATATAATCACATGGCTCTTGTATGCAAATTACATTGTCGCCTCGCTTTTCCAAAGTCTTGTACGAAAGAAAGTCTATAAACCCCTCGAAGATGCAGCATCTGTCCTGCACTCCAACTTGCTGTGAATGTATCAAGGATATGTCTTTCTCGCCCAAACAACCTTTATAATATGGGTTACGCAGCTCATAACCATCCCTGCTATTTGGAAAGGCTATACCAAAATACCGCTTGCCCTTAAACGTGTACCAGATCTCCTTGCAATAGCGTTTACCTATGTCCGCATCCACATGGCGTGAACGCAGATACGACATAAGCACAAGGTAGGACAATTCTTGGATATGTACCTTGTCCATCTTGTCTGTCTCTACTTGTGTCGGTATGGGAGGTTTTGCCTTTGTGGACTTTGGGTTGTTCATGTCCGCTGCTATATGCTGCAATGCAGCACCCACATCATCCGTATTGTAGAGAAGTTGGGCAAGAGCAATGATATTACCACCTTTACCAAGAGCAAAGTCATACCATTGGTTTCGGCTGAAGTTCACCTTGAACGATGGCTTTGTCTCCGCATGCAATGGCGACAGATAATAAGAGGTGGACTTGCTGCATCGTTTGGGCTGATGTCCCAATGCGCTCAGATAGTCCGTGAGTTTGATTTCCTTTGCTTGTTGTATGTTCATCTTTCATTCATTTTTTTGTTCATTCGTGCGCTTATTATATATACACCAGAGTGAATGAACGGTTTTGTGAAGTCATTTTGTCGCATGTCTATGTAGTGATATATGATGCCACTTCACAAAATCCGTCCGTTCTACTATTATATATACACCGAGGTGAATGAAGTGGTTTTCGAAGTGATTTTCGCTTCATCCTCACTTCTTCACCTCCTGCTCTTCAAGCAGCGGAAGCGAAGGATAATCCTTCACCCTGCAATACTAGTTGTTGCCACACTTCACCACCAGTTTGCTCTTCAATAGAAAGGTCAGCAGCTTTGACATCACTGTTCTACCTCTGGCAAAACCAATAGTTGTATATCCTTTCGTCAATGCGTTTATCACATTCTCATAACCTGACACCACTTTCTTGCCGAAAGCCATTCCAAGTGCCTTGTCATGCTGCTCATCGGTAATGTCGGCTATTGTCATCTTCGGCTGTTTGGCTGTGGTAGAGTCAACCACATAGTCCTTGGCAATCTCTGGAAGTCCCTCCTTGTTTATTTGGAACGCAAAGGGCGCAAAGTCCTTGTCTCGGATGTTGAGCGGTTTCACTTCACTCACATTCGCCATCGAATTGCTCTTGCTTATCACCAGTACCGTCTCTGCCTTGTTGCTGAGTTCCGTTCCTATGTGACCTCTTACATTGTCATCACCCTTGTTCAAGTGTAGGACACAATGTATGTGCAGGTCATAGCGGCTTGACCACTGCATCAGTTTGTTGATTATATGGACGGACTCGCTCGGATTGTTGATGTCGAGCATCAAGTCCCTTATGCCGTCAATGATGACCAAGCCAAACCCCTTTTGTGTCTGCAAGGCATATTCTATCAACCGCAGTCTGAGGTTGGGACTGTACTCTCGCAGTCCGAAGAACACAAGGTTCTCACTGTTCATGTTGTCGGGCAATCCTGCAAGCCGGAGGATGCGCTGCATCACGCTGTGACAGTGGAAACGGCTCTGCTCCGTATCAACGTAGAGTATCTTACGCTTGTCATCGGGTAGTTTTGCCGTATATTGCAGCACCTTTCCGTTAGCAAGCGAGGCAGCTACCAAAGCGGACACGTTGAACGTCTTTCGGCTCTTCGCCTTGCCTGTGGAGGCACTGAAGTTGCCAAGCGTGGCTATGGTCGAGTTGTCCACCCATATTATCTGTGGCGGTGTCTGGTAGGTCTCGTCCGCATGGATAAGCGATGCCTTCAGCAACTTTTCCAACAAATCTGCATTGTCCGCTGCGCCTTCAAAGAGGCTCATGTCGTTCATTTCTTCCATCGTCATCTGCTCTTCAAGGGTTTGTTCATCACATAGCGTATGGCATCCTGCTCATACACCTCTTTTGTTTTCACAGGGTGCTTTTTGATCCATTCCACCAGTTCTTCCTTGCTGAAATAGATGGTCTTGCCGTTTGGCTTGTAATGGGGAATGGCAAAGGTACGTGTCAGTTTGTAAAGCTGACTCTTTGAAGCGTCAAGGAATACGCTTGCCTCGTCAAGGGTGAGCACGTCTTTTCCTGCAAAGAGCCATTTCTCCAAGCACTTGATGCGGTTCAGCACATCCTCCACTGGTCCAAGCAGCTTGAATGCTTCTTCCATTTGTTGAATGCGCTCGGCAAGTCTCATTGGTGTCATGTCTGCCAGTTCTTGTTCTGTCAACTTGTGTTTATCCACGTCTATCGTTGGCGGTAGTATCGCACCATCCTTTGGCGGATTGTTTGCCTGATTTGTTGTCTGTCCAATCATTGTCGCTATTTTATTTATCGTTACACATAACGAGGTCGCCCTCCATAACCAGGTTTCTGATTACGGAGGGCAAAGGTAAGGGCATTTCTGCCCAATCGGATGGAAGTGCACTTGACTGTCAACCGACTATCAAGCCAACTGTCAAGGTTATCATCTGTCAGATGGTGTCCTTGCTGTCATTTTTACCGCAATCTGCTATTTCTTGCACTTTCTTGCGGATAGCCTCATAGATACTGGCGTTGGTACTTTTGGCATCACTGGTTGCTGAGGACAGCTTGGTTGTTGTAAGTGGCTTGTCTGTTGATGAAGACAGAATGAGTTTATGCTTGGCAATGACCGATTGCCATTGCTTGCAAATCAAGTTCTTGCTGCAGAGCATGTCAAAGAAGAATGCCACACGTCTGTTACTTCTCGCCTTTAGCTGCTTGCAGACTTGGCACGAGAAAAGTTTTCGCATATCCTCTTCCGACACATCGGCTGAGAACAAATGAACCTCATTGGCATGGCGCGCAATGAGGTTCAACTGAGTAGAATCAAAGTAACATTGAAAGTCCTGTTTCGGTTTGGTTTCTTGTGCTGTTTGTAATATTGACGGTGGTTTACCATGGAGATACTGACCGTTTGGAGGCGGCTCCGTGGTGTTGAACTTGTGGTGAAGAGCCTTGTAGTCATGATACTCGAAATCCACTTTGGTAAAGAATATGACTACCAAGTCCTCACGTTCTTCAAGAAACTCCTCCATGATGTAGAAGTTCTTCTTGTGCTCGTTCTT
>OHZJ01000593.1_pt1 | contig 16604 bp, 10 predicted proteins | sample 1580411 | NCBI WGS metagenome assembly OHZJ01 (sample SAMEA3882519, study PRJEB24775) | human gut metagenome | biome: human-associated habitat; feature: intestine environment; material: feces | place: Netherlands | collected 2009/2010 | reverse complement strand
AGAATGCATCAGCAGCCACACAATCAGAGCCCAATACCAAATTCACACCTTTAGCTTTAGCCTTAGCAATGATATCAAGAGCCAAATCCAATTTGTCATCTTCTACGATAGAATTACCAATTTTTCCACCTTGAGCTTTTGCAAAAGTATAAGTCATACCACCGCAAAGAATCAAGTTATCCACTTTATCCATCAGGTTTTCAATGATACCAATCTTAGTAGACACCTTGGAACCACCCATAATAGCAGTGAACGGGCGCTTGATATCTTTCAGAATATTATCAACAGCTTGAACTTCTTTTTCCATCAAATACCCCAACATCTTGTTGTCCGCATCGAAATAGTCAGCGATAACGGCTGTAGAAGCATGTTTACGGTGAGCAGTACCGAATGCGTCGTTTACATATACATCGGCATAGCTTGCGAGGGTCTTTGCAAATTCTTTTTGCTTAGCCTTCATTTCCTTCTTTGCTTCGTCGTAAGCAGGATCTGCTTTGTCGATTCCTACAGGCTTGCCTTCTTCTTCTGGGTAGAAACGAAGGTTTTCGAGAAGCAGGGCTTCGCCTGGCTTGAGAGCCGCAGCGGCTTCAGAAGCCTTAGCGCAGTCGGAAGCGAAAGCCACCTTTACACCGAGAGCGGCAGAAACTGCATCTACGATTTGACCGAGAGAAAGTTCTGGTTTCACTTTGCCCTTTGGCTTGCCCATGTGCGACATGAGGATAAGGCTACCGCCGTCAGCCAAAATTTTCTTGAGAGTAGGGAGGGCACCGCGGATACGGGTGTCGTCGGTGATTTCGCCTTTTTCATTCAAAGGCACATTGAAGTCAACACGAACAATCGCTTTTTTACCAGCGAAATTGTAATCATTAATGTTTGCCATTTTTTTACTATTGTATGTTTAAAATTAATAAGTTTGCTTTTTGGTTATCAACTCTGCTGTGTGATATTTGTTGCAAAATTATAAAAAAGTTGGGTAATAAGATATTAATTACTGAAAAAAATCTTTAATGTTGTGGATTAAAGAATACTTTCAAGTAATTCCGACATTTGAGATTGAAGTTCTTGGGCTTTCTGCGCCGCCACTTGAGCGTAATCATCTTCATGTGAAGCGTGGATAATGCCGCGTGATGAATTCACCAGCAATCCACATTGCTTGTTCATTCCGTATTTTGCCACATTCTCAAGGCTGCCGCCTTGTGCGCCTACGCCTGGCACGAGCAAGAAGTTGTCGGGAGCAATCTCGCGAATTTGTGTAAACATTTCAGCCTGTGTGGCACCGCACACATACATCATGTTGTCGGCATTTCCCCACTTTTGTGTTGTGGCAAGCACACGCTTAAACAAAGGAGTGCCTTCCTCGTCTTTGATGTGCTGGAAGTCTAATGAACCTTTGTTGGAAGTAAGCGCCAAAACCACTACCCATTTGCCTTCATAGGAGAGGAATGGGGTGACGCTGTCTTCGCCCATGTAAGGAGCCACTGTGAGTGCGTCCACATTCATCGTTTCGAAGAAACTTTTAGCATACATCTTGCTGGTGTTGCCAATATCGCCACGTTTGGCATCGGCGATAATCATGATTTCGGGATAGTGTTCACGAATGTACTTTACGGTGTCTTCAAATGCTTGCAGACCTTTCACGCCTTGCACTTCGTAGAATGCCAAATTTGGCTTGAAGGCTACGGCATACTGGGCTGTGGCATCGATAATCGCTTTGTTGAAAGCGAACAAATCGCCGTTCAGCGACTTTGGCATTTTATCCAAGTCGGGGTCCAAACCTACGCACAGAAAACTGCGTTTGTTTTTAATTTGGTTAAATAGTTCTTGTCTGTTCATATCTTATAATTCGGCTTCTTTAAGTTTTTCTGCGTTTTCTGCCACAATCAGGTGGTCGATACAGTCTTGAATATCGCCGTCCATGAAAGCAGGGAGATTATATATAGTGTAACCGATACGGTGGTCGGTGATACGTCCTTGTGGATAATTATATGTGCGGATTTTCGCAGAGCGGTCGCCTGTTGACACGAGGGTTTTGCGGCGGCTTGCTATGTCGTCCATATATTTTTTATGTTCGTTGTCGTAGATAAATGTACGCAAGCGTGCAAGCGCGCGTTCCTTATTCTTAGGTTGGTCGCGCGTTTCGGTACACTCAATCAGAATTTCCTGTTGCTCATTGGTGTTGGGGTTGGTCCACATATAGCGCAGACGCACACCTGAGTTCACCTTGTTCACATTCTGACCACCTGCACCACCGCTTCGGAAAGTGTCCCATTTGATTTCGCCCTCGTTGATTTGCACATCGAAAGGCTCAGCCTCAGGCAATACAGCCACTGATGCCGCACTGGTGTGAACACGTCCCTGAGTTTCGGTAGCAGGCACACGTTGTACACGGTGCACGCCCGATTCGTATTTCAAGGTGCCGTACACATTATCGCCCTTAATACTCATCACTATTTCCTTGAAGCCACCTGCTGCGCCTTCGCTGCTGCTCGACACTTGCACCGACCAGCCTTTCTGTTCGCAGTAGCGGGTGTACATGCGTGCCAAATCGCCAGCGAAAATGGCGGCTTCATCGCCACCGGTTCCGCCACGAAGTTCGAGCACCACATTTTTAGAGTCTTCTGGGTCTTCTGGAATTAAAAGCAACTTGATTTCCTCTTCCATTTTCGGAATTTGAGGTTCGTTGGCATCAAGTTCTTCTTTTGCCATTTCACGAATGTCGGGATCCGATTCGTTTGCTATTAAAAACTTAGCATCTTCGATATCCGCCAATAATTTCTTGTACTTATTAGCGGCATTCAAAAGGTCTTCGAGATGCTTGTATTCCTTAGTTAATTTCACATAGCGTCTCTGGTCGGCAATCACTGAAGGGTCAGTGATAAGGGTTCCTATTTCTTCATAGCGAGCGTCAAGCCCTTCGAGACGGTTGAGTAATGTAGAATCTGACATGTATAATTATATCATCAAAATTTTTTACAAAGTTACGAAAAGATTATAAATTAATGAGTATCACTTTTGCTCTAAAGAAAAAAGTTTGCAGAAAATATGTCATTTTATTGCGCAAATCTTACGTTTTGAGTAATTTTGTATGGTTTTCTGGCTTTTTTATGAAAACCGTCAATAAATATAAACCATATTAAATTGATGACAACACTAAAAAAGGCCTCTCTTATCCTTGAGGATGGCACCAAATTTGAAGGATATTCGTTTGGAGCTACTAAATCTTGCTCTGGCGAAGTAGTGTTTAACACTGGTATGACAGGCTACCCCGAAAGCCTTACCGACCCGTCTTATTTAGGTCAGATTCTTGTTTCCACATTCCCCCTTATTGGTAATTATGGCGTACCTTCTCGTAAAGAAGAGTTTGATGGCATGAGTGCATATCTCGAAAGTGAGAAAATTCACCCGCAAGCCATTGTTTGCCAAGATTACTCCACTGAGTATAGTCACTGGCAATCAGTTTCCAGTCTGAGTGATTGGCTGATTGAAGAAAATGTGGTTGGCATTTGTGGTATCGACACAAGAGCGTTGACTAAAATTTTGAGGGATAAAGGTTCGATGTTGGGGAAGATCATTGTAGATGGCTGCTCCAACATTGATTTTTATGACCCCAACAAAGAGAATTTGGTAGGGAAGGCAAGTTGCAAAGAGGTGATTGAATACGGTATTGGCAACGCTAAAAATGTGGTGCTGGTGGATTGCGGTGTGAAAAACAATATTATCCGCTGCTTGCTCCGCCGTGGTGCGCATGTGATAAGAGTTCCGTGGGATTACGATTTCACCACAATTGATTACGATGGACTGTTCATTTCCAACGGACCAGGTAATCCTGATTTTGCAGAAGCTACCGTTGCAAACATTAAAAAAGCATTTGAGATAGGAAAACCTATATGTGGTATTTGCATGGGCAACCAATTATTGTCGAAAGCGGCAGGTGCTAAGGTCTATAAGCTGAAATATGGCCACCGTGGTCAAAACCAACCAGTGCGTGAAGTGGGCACCAATCATTGCTTCGTGTCGTCGCAAAATCATGGTTTCGCAGTTGATACCACTTCGCTCAGCACAGATTGGGAACCATATTTCGTGAACATGAACGATGGCACTAACGAAGGCATTAAGCATAAGACCAAACCATTCTTCTCCACCCAGTTCCACCCCGAAGCATGTGGTGGTCCTACCGACACGGAATTTGTATTCGACATTTTTATGGATTTATTAAAATAAGGACTTGAGTTATGGAACAGAATAATATTAAAAAAGTATTGATTTTGGGTTCTGGTGCCTTGAAAATTGGCGAGGCTGGCGAATTCGACTATTCAGGCTCGCAAGCGCTTAAAGCCCTCAAGGAAGAAAAAATAACCACAGTTCTTATTAACCCAAATATTGCTACCGTACAGACCAGCGATGAATTTGCCGATAAGATTTATTTCCTTCCTGTCACACCATATTTTGTGGAAAAGGTGATTGAAAAGGAACGCCCCGACGGCATTCTTCTTTCGTTTGGCGGTCAAACTGCATTGAATTGCGGTGTTCAACTTTTCCAAAACAAGGTTTTAGAGAAATATAATGTGAAGGTTCTCGGCACTCCAGTAGAAGCGATTATGAATACTGAAGACCGAGAATTATTTATACAGCAGCTCGATGAGATTGATGTGAAAACCATCAAAAGTGAGGCAGTGGATAACATCGATGATGCTATTCGTGCTGCTCGCGAGGTGGGCTATCCTGTGATTGTTCGTGCTGCTTACGCTCTTGGCGGTCTTGGTAGCGGTTTTTGCGACAACGAGGAAGAACTCACCAGTTTGGTGGAAAAAGCACTGTCGTTTTCACCACAAGTGCTTGTAGAAAAGTCGCTCAAAGGCTGGAAAGAGATCGAATATGAAGTGGTTCGTGACCGTTACGACAACTGTATTACTGTATGTAATATGGAGAATTTCGACCCTCTCGGTATTCACACTGGCGAAAGTATCGTGGTTGCGCCATCGCAGACATTAAATAATGCCGACTATCACAAACTCCGTGCGCTTGCCATCAAAATTATTCGCCATATTGGAATTGTGGGTGAATGTAATGTGCAATACGCCTACGACCCATCATCGATGGACTATCGCGTGATTGAAGTGAATGCCCGATTGAGTCGCTCGTCGGCTTTGGCATCAAAAGCCACAGGTTATCCACTTGCTTTTGTGGCTGCTAAACTGGGCTTAGGCTACGGCTTGTTTGACTTGAAAAATTCGGTCACTAAAGTTACGAGTGCATTCTTTGAACCAGCACTTGATTATATAGTGTGTAAAATTCCTCGTTGGGATTTAGGTAAGTTCCACGGTGTTAAGCGTGAGATTGGTTCATCAATGAAATCGGTGGGCGAAGTGATGGCTATCGGTCGCACATTTGAGGAAGTGATTCAAAAGGGTTTGCGCATGATTGGTCAAGGCAAACACGGCTTTATCGAAAACTCACCCATGCGCATTGCCAACATTGAAAATGCTTTGAAAGAACCTACCGACAGCCGTATTTTCGTGATTGAGAGCGCTTTCCGCAAAGGCTATGATGTGGATAAAATTCACGAACTTACCAAAATCGACAAGTGGTTCCTTTACAAACTCCGCAATTTGTATCAAACTGCCACTGAACTGGAGTCGCTCAACCATATTAAGGATATTCCACAAGATTTGCTCAAACTCGCAAAACAGCAAGGATTCAGCGATTTCCAAATTGCCAAGGCTGTTTTGAAGCAAAATTTAGGGAATGGCCACGAAGCTAACCTGAAAGTTCGTGCCTTGAGAAATGAATATGGCATCAAGCCTGTGGTTAAGCAAATCGATACCCTGGCGGCTGAATATCCTGCTCAAACCAACTATTTGTATATGACCTACAACGGCACAACACACGATATTGCTTATGAAAACGATGGCAAATCTGTGGTGGTGGTTGGTTCTGGTGCCTACCGCATTGGTAGTTCTGTGGAATTTGACTGGTGTAGTGTGAATGCGCTGCTCACTGTGAAGCGTGAAGGATGGCGTTCGGTGATGATTAACTATAACCCCGAAACCGTTTCCACCGACTATGATATGTGCGATCGCCTTTATTTCGATGAACTCACTTTCGAAAGGGTGATGGACATCATCGATTTGGAAACACCCCACGGCACAATTCTTTCCACTGGTGGACAGATTCCTAATAATTTGGCAATGAAACTCGACGCTCAAAAAGTGAAGATTTTGGGCACACAAGCCATTGACATTGACCACGCAGAAGATCGCCACAAATTCTCTGCTATGCTTGATGAATTGGGTATCGACCAGCCAGCATGGCGTGAATTGACTTCAATGGACGACATTCACAGTTTTATTGAAGATGTGGGCTATCCTGTGCTTGTGCGTCCTTCCTATGTGCTTTCTGGTGCTGCAATGAATGTGTGCTCAAACGATGAAGAACTTGAACGCTTCTTGCAACTTGCCGCCAACGTGTCGAAGGAACACCCTGTGGTGGTGAGCGCATTCATTCAAAATGCAAAGGAAATAGAGTGGGATAGTGTGGCGCAAGATGGCGAAATCAAGTTGTATGCCATCAGTGAGCATATCGAGTTTGCCGGTGTTCACTCTGGCGATGCCACAATTCAATTCCCTCCACAAAAGCTATATGTGGAAACGATTCGCCGTATCAAGAAAATTAGTAGCAAGATTGCCAAGGCACTTCACATCAGCGGACCGTTTAACATTCAATATCTCGCCAAAAACAATGAGATTAAGGTGATTGAATGTAATTTGCGTGCATCACGTAGTTTCCCATTTGTGTCGAAAGTTTCTAAAATCAACTTTATCGACTTGGCAACAAAGGTGATGCTCGGTATTCCTGTGGAGAAGCCAAACAGCAATGTGTTTGACCTCGATTATGTGGGTATTAAAGCTTCGCAATTCTCATTCTCACGTCTGCAAGGTGCCGACCCTGTATTGGGTGTGGATATGTCATCAACTGGCGAGGTTGGTTGCTTGGGCGAAAGCACTTCTGAGGCACTGATGACTTCTATGCTTTCAGTAGGGCATCGTATTCCTAAAAAAGGCGTGCTGCTGAGCACTGGCTCTGCAAAACAAAAAGCCGACTTGTTGGAATCTGCACACAGGCTCCATAAAAAAGGTTATCAATTATACGCTACTGCCGGCACGCACCGTTATTTGAATGATAATGGCATACCTGCAATTTTGGTGCATTGGCCAAGCGAGGCAGATAAAGAACCGCAAGCACTCGATTTGCTGCATAGAAAACAGATTGATTTTGTGGTGAATATTCCTAAGAACCTCACCAGTAATGAACTGACAAACGGCTATAAGATTCGCCGTGCGGCAGTTGATTTAAATGTGCCACTCATCACCAATGCCCGACTTGCAAGTGCGTATATCCGCGCATTCTGCGATCTCACAGTTGATGACATTGAGATCAAGTCGTGGGATGAATATTAATATTTAATCGTGATTTATGACAAGAGAGAATACTTTTCGCTTCAAGCAATTCACTGTTTTAAACGACAAAACCGGCATGAAAGTGGGTACCGATGGAGTTCTGCTTGGGGCATGGTGCGATGTGTGCGAGGCGAAAAGTGTTCTTGATGTCGGCACTGGTTGTGGGCTGATTGCTTTAATGATAGCCCAGCGAAATGCTGATTGCAATATAGATTGCATCGATATCGACGAGGGTGCTATTGAAGAAGCAAGAATTAATGCTGACAACTCCCCGTGGAGCGATAGGATTCATCCTTTCATGTCTGATTTCAAGCAATTCATTTGCGATAAAAAATATGACTTGATTGTGTCGAACCCACCATTTTTCAACAAGGGTGTGCTTGCTCCCGATAAGAGCCGGCAAAATGCGCTTCACACGGTGGAGTTGAGTTTCGAGCAATTAATCCATAAAGCCATTTCTTTTCTTTCCGATAAAGGTAAACTATGCCTGATTTCGCCTACTGATTTAGAGGAAGAAATCACAAAATCTTGTGCCGAAGTCGGGGCGTATGTACATCAAAAAGTTGTGATATACACAAAGCCTGGCAAAGAACCGAAAAGGTGTTTGTGGGAAATTTCGAAGCATAATTCCGATAAGCGATGCTCTGAATTATTTGTCCAAAATAGCGATGGACAATATTCAGAGCAATATATCGGTTTGTGTAAAGATTTCTATATGAACATGTGATACCTTTACTTGAAGTCACTGTTCCTAAATATCAGATTTACAGCCTCGTTATATTTAGTTAAATTATTACTTTTCTTAATCAACTTTCGAGCCTTCTTATCGGCTTCTGGCAACAAATATTCCCATAAAGTTTTCATTTTTGAGAGTATTTGATGTTCGCCACCAGTAAGTTTTTCGTTATATTGTTCCAATAGCAAATCATGGAAGTGCCTGATTTTCTCTGCTGATTTCTCTGTTTCAAATAAATCGGGCGTCGCAAGCAGTTTTCTGCCAATCATCACCCCCGATAAATTCGGGCATTTTTCTTTTATGGTATGAATCTGCTCAATGGATTGAATGTCGCCATTGTAGATAAGAGGATATCGACAACTTTGTGCAAATTCCATGAATTGTTCAAAATTGATGTCTCCTTTATATAATTGTTTCCCGATTCGTGGGTGAAGCACTATTTCTTTCGGATTAATGCTTTCGAATAGCGGCAATATTGATTTCCATTGCTGTGCATCGTCGTAGCCCAGCCGCATTTTAATGGAATATTCCATATCAGGAATTTGGGCTAACGCAGAAAGCGTTTGTTTACATACATCAGGGTAAGCAAGAATCCCCGAACCTTTTTTCTTCAGAGCAATGGGAGGGTGAGGGCACCCCATATTAATGTCGATACAATGATAGCCCATCTCTTTCATCTTCGTTGCCATCATCACGGCATCGGTTGGCGCACAGGCTATTATCTGTGGACGAATGGGTGCTGTGTTGTTTTCTGGTAAAATGTCAAGAATGTCACGTTTCGGAATTTCTCCATTCACCATTCGCATAAATGGTGTGTAGTATTTGTCGATGCCTCCAAACATTTCCGCATGGGTATTTCGCCAAATATAATCGGTAAACCCCTGTAACGGAGCGCAATATATTTTCAAATCTTCAATCATATTGCAAAGATAATGATTTAAAGCCAACGGCCGCTTCTTTTAATGAATTTAAATGTGAACTTATCGGCTTTGTTGCATCAAAATTTTGTATCTTTGCATTTATGATTTCCGTACAGAATTTAAAAGTGGAGTTTAGCAGCCAGGTGTTGTTCGACAATGTGAGTTTTGTTGTCAATAAAAAAGACAAAATTGCGTTGGTGGGCAAGAATGGCGCGGGTAAATCCACATTGCTAAAAATATTTGCAGGTATTCAAAATCCCACTTCTGGACAAGTGTCGAGGTCGTCGGATATTACGATTGGTTATCTTCCACAAACCATGAATTTATCAGACAGCTGCACGGCTAAGGAGGAGGTGCAAAAGGCCTTCAGTCACATTGATGAACTGGATAAGCAAATTGATGAACTGAATGTTCAGTTGGCAGAGCGCACCGATTACGAGTCGGAAAGTTATCAAGATTTGATTGATACACTGACGCACAAAAACGATCTGCGTGCAATGTATCAGAGCGAGAACTATGAAGCCGAGATAGAGAAAACCTTGATTGGCTTGGGCTTTGAGCGCACTGACTTCGACCGCCCCACCTCTGAGTTTAGCGGAGGGTGGAGAATGCGTATTGAATTGGCTAAGATTTTGCTTCAACGCCCCGATGTGCTGTTACTCGATGAGCCTACCAACCATTTGGACATTGAGTCTATTCAATGGCTTGAGAATTTCTTGAAAACTCAAGCCAATATGCTGGTGCTCGTTTCGCACGATAAGGCGTTTATTGATAATGTCACGAATCGCACCATCGAAATCTCGTGTGGGAAAATTTACGACTACAACGTGAATTACTCTCACTTCATCGAACTGCGCAAAGAGCGAATCGAGCAACAAAAGCGCGCTTATGAGAATCAACAAAAAATGATTCACGACACAGAGGAATTTATCGAGAAATTCAGATATAAGCCCACAAAGTCGGTGCAAGTTCAGAGCCGAATCAAGCAACTTGAGAAAATTGAGCGCATCGAGATTGACGAAGTTGACAATTCGCATTTGCGATTAAAATTTCCACCTGCGCCACGTTCGGGCGACTATCCGGTTATTGCCAATGATTTGTCGAAATCGTATGGCGACCACAATGTGTTTCACGATTGCACTTTCACCATTAAGCGTGGTGAGAAGGTGGCATTCGTGGGTAAAAACGGTGCTGGTAAATCTACGCTCGTGAAGTGTATTATGCACGAAATCCCATTCGATGGCGAACTCAAAATTGGCCATAATGTGGAAATCGGATATTTTGCGCAAAATCAGGCGATGCTGCTTGATGAGAATTTAACGGTGCACGACACGATTGATTATGCCGCCACAGGCGAGATTCGCACCCGAATCAACGACATACTTGGCGCTTTTATGTTTGGCGGTGCTGCCAGTGAGAAAAAAGTTAAAGTGCTTTCAGGTGGCGAAAGAAGCCGCTTGGCTATGATTCAATTGCTGTTGCAACCTGTGAACCTCCTGATTCTCGACGAACCTACCAACCATTTGGATATCCGCACCAAGGATATTCTTAAAGAGGCGATTAAAGAATTCGATGGAACTGTGATTGTGGTATCGCACGACCGTGACTTCCTCGATGGACTTGTGGATAAGGTGTATGAGTTTGGCAACGGCTTGGTGAAAGAGCACCTGTGTGGCATTTACGAATTTCTTGAATACAAGAAACTGAGTTCGCTGCAAGAACTTGAAAAAAACGACGCTCCACAAAAAGATTCTCCAGCAAAAACTGAAGAAGTGAGCCAATCCAAACTCTCATACCTTGAGCAAAAGGAGGCGCAAAAGCGAATCCGACATGCTGAAAAGCGCATCAAGGAGTTGGAAACGAAAATCAACACTTATGAATCAGAAATAAAAGAGATAGAAAACCTGTTGTCGTCGGGCACCAATACTGACCAAAGTATTTACACCAAACATCAAGAACTTAACGAGGCTCTTGAAAATGCGATGATGGAATGGGAGACGGCAAATGAAGAGTTTGAAACATTACAAAACAACGATTAATAACATATTATTATGAAAAAATCTATCATCTTATCAATGGCGTTAATGTCGGCATTAATGGTTAATGCCGGTAGTTTAGACAAAGGTGTGGATCGCAACAATCTGGATTTGGCCACTACTCCTGGTACTGATTTTTACCAATACGCATGTGGCGGCTGGATGAAAGCACACCCACTCGACCCACAGTATGCTCGCTTCGGTACATTCGACCAAATGGCAGAAAGTAGCCGTGAGCAACTGAAAGAACTCGTTCTTAATCCTAGTAAGCAGCAAAATGCTAAAGGAACGATGGCTCAAAAGGTGGGCGACATTTTCAATATGGGTATGGATAGCACCCGATTGAACAGTGAAGGCGCAAAACCACTTATGAAAGATATTGATTTTGTGAAAGGTGTGAAGAAAGCAACATTGCCTGAAATGGTGGCATTCATGCACATGGGTATTGCTTCGCCATTTTTTGACTCAGGCGTGATGGCTGACTTGAAAAACTCAGATGTCAATCTCATGTATATTCAGCAATCAGGCATGGGCTTGGGCGACAGAGATTATTATCTCGACGAAGATGCCAACACAAAGAAGGTGCGTGAGGCATACTTGACCTATGCCAACAAACTTTTCACTTTCATAGGTTACAAGAAAAGCGATGCAAAGAAAGCGGCCGAAACTGTTCTTAAAATTGAAAAAGAATTGGCAAAAGCCGCTATGACTCGTGAAGAGCAACGCGACTATAGCAAGCAATACAATATTTTCACACTTGAAGAACTTCAAGCCAAATATCCAAACTTCAACTGGAAATCATATTTCTCTGGCCTTGGATTGGATAATGTGAATCGTGTATGTGTCAGTCAACTTGATTTCATAAAGAAAGTTGATGAATTGATTTCCACACTCAAAGAAAAGGAAATTAAGGAATACTTGATATTTAAGTATATCGATGCTGCTGCTCCATATTTGAGCGATGCTTTCAATGAAGCAAATTTCGATGTTTATTCAAGAGCGTTGTCGGGCAAGCAAGTGATGCAACCACGATGGAAAAGATCACTCAATGTGCCTAACACCCTCCTCGGCGAAGGCGTGGGACAATTATATGTGGAAAAATATTTCCCTGCAGAGTCGAAGAAGAAAATGAAACAGCTCGTTGATAATTTGCGCATTGCACTTGGCGAGCGTATTGCCTCACTCACATGGATGAGTCCTAAGACCAAGGTGAATGCTCTTGTGAAATTGAACAGCTTCACTGTGAAGATTGGTTATCCCGACAAATGGCGCGATTATAGTGCAGTATCTGTAAACCCAGAATTAAGCTATTGGGAAAATGTGTTGGCATTGAAGAAGTTTGACGCTCAATTTAGCTATTCTCAATTAGGTCAGCCTGTGGATAAGGATAGATGGCAAATGACTCCACAAACAGTGAATGCTTACTACGACCCATCTACCAACGAGATTTGCTTCCCTGCTGGTATTCTCCAACGCCCATATTTTGATCCTGATGCCGACGATGCTTGCAACTATGGTGCAATCGGTGTGGTAATTGGTCACGAAATGACTCACGGATTTGACGACCAAGGCAGAAACTTTGACCAAAATGGTAATATGGTTGACTGGTGGACTGAAGAAGATGCAAAAGAGTTCCAAAAGTTGGCTGACGAACTTGGCGCACAATACAGCGCAGAAATCGTTGCCGATGATGTTCACGCTAATGGCACATTCACCATGGGTGAAAATATTGCTGACCACGGAGGATTGCGTGTGGCTTACGCTGCATTCAAGAAAACCGAGCAAGGTAAGGGCAACACTCTTATCGATGGTTTCACTCCTGACCAACGCTTCTACTTGAGTTATGCCAATGTTTGGGCTGCAAATATCACTAAGGAAGAAATTTTGCGTCGCACAAAGGTTGACCCACACTCACTTGGCAAAAACCGTGTGAATGTAGCACTCCGCAACTTGGAAACATTCTTCAACGCGTTTGGCATCAAGGCAGGCGATGCAATGTTCAGAGCAGAAGAAGACCGAGTTTCTATTTGGTAATAAATTATTATTTAATCTAAAATTATGACATACACCTATAATGAGGCTTTTGAGGCTTCGAAAAAATATTTTGAGGGCGACGAACTCGCTACGAGAGTATGGGCAACTAAGTATGCTCTGAAAGACTCTCAAGGCAACTATTTTGAACTTACTCCCGACGATATGCACCGCAGAATCGCCCGCGAGATTGCTCGTATTGAGAGAAAATATAAAAACCCAATGGATGAGCAACTGCTGTTCGACTTGATGAACCATTTCCGCTATTTGGTTCCTCAAGGCAGCCCAATGGCAGGTATTGGCAATAATCTGCAAGTGGGTTCACTGTCAAACTGCTTTGTGATTGGTTTGAAGGGTGAGCCCGACAGTTATGGCGGCATCATCAAGATTGACGAAGAGCAAGTGCAACTGATGAAGCGCCGTGGCGGAGTGGGGCACGACTTGTCACATCTTCGTCCAAAGGGTGCTGAGGTGAAAAATTCAGCACTCACTTCCACTGGTTTGGTACCATTTATGGAGCGTTATTCCAATTCCACTCGTGAAGTGGCGCAAGATGGTCGCCGTGGCGCGTTGATGCTAACTGTGAGTGTGAAGCACCCTGACTCTGAAGCATTCGTTGATGCAAAAATGACAGAAGGTAAAATCACTGGTGCAAATGTGTCGCTGAAAATTGATGATGCATTCATGCAGGCAGCTATCGAGGGAAAGGAATACACCCAACAATATCCTATCCACGCAGAGAAGCCTAAATATTCTCAAAAAATTGACGCCACCACATTCTGGAACAAAATCATTCACAATGCTTGGCAGAGCGCAGAGCCTGGCGTGCTTTTCTGGGATACGATTATTCGTGAATCATTGCCCGACTGCTATGCCGACCTTGGCTTCAAGACGGTTTCAACCAATCCTTGTGGCGAAATCCCATTGTGTCCTTACGACAGTTGCCGACTGTTGGCAATCAACCTCTATTCCTACGTTGAAAATCCATTCACGCCAAACGCTAAATTCAATTTCAGCAAGTTTAAGGAGCATGTGATGTATGCCCAACGAATGATGGACGACATCATCGACCTCGAGATGGAGAAAATTGAAACCATCATCGCTAAAATTGAGGCTGATCCTGAAACAGACGAAGTGAAGGCAACCGAACTTAATCTTTGGAAGAAAATCAAGGATAAAACTTCGCAGGGTCGTAGAACTGGTGTGGGCACCACTGCTGAGGGCGATATGATTGCCGCAATGGGGCTTACCTATGGCACAGAGGAAGCTACTAAATTCTCTGTTGAAGTGCATAAGACATTGGCACTTGCTGCTTATAGAAGTTCGGTGATGTTGGCAAGTGAACGAGGTGCATTCCCGGTATTTGACTACAAGCGTGAAGTCAACAATCCTTTCATGAATCGCTTGAAAGAGGCTGATTCTGAACTTTATGACTTGATGTTGAAATACGGTCGTCGCAATATTGCTTGCTTGACCATTGCACCAACAGGCACAACAAGTATTCTCACCCAAACCACTTCTGGCATTGAACCGGTATTCTTGCCTGTTTACAAGCGCCGCCGTAAGGTGAATGCCAACGATAAGGAGGTGCGAGTAGATTTTGTGGATGAGTCGGGCGACGCATTTGAGGAATATGTAGTTTATCACCCTAAATTCATCACATGGATGAATATCAACGGTATTGAGGTGAAAGACAACTACACCCAAGAGCAGATTGATGAGATTGTTGCAAAATCACCTTATTATAAAGCCACTTCTAATGATGTGGATTGGCTCAATAAAGTGAAAATGCAAGGTGCTGTTCAGAAGTGGGTTGACCACTCTATCAGCGTCACCATTAATTTGCCTAACGACGTGTCGGAAGAAATGGTGAACAAACTTTATGTGGAAGCATGGAAATCGGGCTGCAAGGGTTGCACCGTGTATCGTGATGGCTCTCGTTCTGGTGTGCTCATTTCTCTTAAAAATGAGAAAAAGAAAACCACCGAAAATGCTGCTCCAAGTCCAGCAGATGAAAACGGCTTCGTTACACATAAGCGCCCAATCGAACTTGATGCTGATGTGGTGCGATTCCAAAACAATAAGGAGAAATGGATTGCATTCATTGGTTTGATTGATGGCAAGCCTTATGAAATCTTTACTGGTATTGCTGATGATGACGAAGGTATTTTCTGTCCAAAATCAGTGAGCAAGGGTAAGATTATTAAGGTGATTGACGAAAACGGTCAGAAACGCTACGACTTCCAGTTCGTGAATAAGCGTGGCTTCAAAACCACCATTGAAGGACTTTCTGAAAAGTTCAACCCTGAATTTTGGAACTATGCGAAGTTGATTTCGGGCGTGTTGAGATACCGAATGCCTATCGCACAGGTGCTCAAACTTGTAGGTAGTTTGGAACTTGACAATCAATCCATCAACACTTGGAAAGTGGGTGTGGAAAGAGCACTCAAAAAATATCTGCCAAATGGTGAGAAAGCAAGCGGTCAAACCTGCCCAAATTGCGGTCAGGAATCGCTCGTATATCAGGAAGGCTGCTTGATTTGCACTAATTGCGGAACATCAAGATGCGGCTAATCACCGTAAAATATACTGAAAATTAAAAACTGGGGTTTTTACAAGCCCCAGTTTTTTTTACTCGAATCGGTCATTAGGAATTCTTTTCGCTAAGTTCGAGCCATCGAAGTTCCATCTCATCGAGGAGGTCTATCACTTCCTCAAATCTGCTGGCTTTCGTTGCCACATCGTCGATTTGCTCACCGCTGTTAAAGAGGTTGAAAAGTTCTTCTTTCTCTTTTGTGAGCCTTTCGATGGATTCTGTGAGTTCTTCAAATTCTCTTTTCTCCTTAAAGGTGAGTTTTTGTGATTTGTCTCTATTGTTGCTTCGTGGCTTCGCCGGTTTTGACTCTGCTTTCTGTTTTTGCACTGTGGCTTCTTCTTTTTCGTGAGCCTCTTTCCACGCGCGATACTCGCTATAATTGCCAGGAAAATCCTTAATCACACCATCGCCCATAAACACGAAAGTGTGGTCCACGCAACGATCCATGAAAAAGCGGTCGTGGCTAATCACAATCAAGCAGCCACTAAATTTGCTCAAATAGTCTTCAAGAATTTCCAGCGTTTGGATATCTAAATCGTTGGTAGGCTCATCGAGAATCAGGAAATTTGGTTTGCTCATGAGCACCATTGCCAAATAGAGCCTTCTTTTTTCACCTCCGCTGAGTTTTTCTATCAATTTTTGCTGGTCGGTAGGGGAGAACAAGAAAAGTTGAAGAAATTGCGATGCTGAATAATGGTGCTGTTCATCAAAGTAGATGTGTTCAGCCACATCGCGGATGGCATCAATCACCTTTTTGCTCTCATCGAAATGAATGCCCTCTTGGCAGTAATAACCAAATTTTACCGTTTCGCCAATCTCAAAGTAGCC
>OHZJ01000569.1_pt1 | contig 17178 bp, 14 predicted proteins | sample 1580411 | NCBI WGS metagenome assembly OHZJ01 (sample SAMEA3882519, study PRJEB24775) | human gut metagenome | biome: human-associated habitat; feature: intestine environment; material: feces | place: Netherlands | collected 2009/2010 | reverse complement strand
TCTTGGCGATCAGCTCGTCGTGGCTGCCGCGCTCGATGATGCGGCCCTGCTCCAGAACCACGATGCAGTCTGCATTGCGGACGGTAGACAGGCGGTGGGCAATGACAAAGCTGGTGCGGCCATACATCAGGCCGTCCATGCCCCGCTGGACCAGCGCCTCGGTGCGGGTATCAATGGAGGAGGTCGCCTCGTCCAGGATCAGCACCGGGGGATCGGCAACCGCGGCGCGGGCAATGGCCAGCAGCTGGCGCTGCCCCTGCGACAGGTTTGCACCGTCGTTGGTCAGCATGGTGTTGTAGCCATCGGGCAGACGCTTGACAAAGCCATCGGCATTGGCCAGCTTTGCGGCGGCAATGCACTCCTCATCGGTGGCATCCAGACGGCCATAGCGGATGTTCTCCATGACCGTGCCGGTGAACAAGTGGGTATCCTGCAGAACGATGCCCAGAGAGCGGCGCAGGTCGTCCTTTTTGATCTTGCGGATGTTGATGCCATCATACCGGATCTTACCGTCTGCGATATCGTAGAAGCGGTTGATCAGGTTGGTGATGGTCGTTTTGCCGGCACCGGTGGAGCCGACAAAGGCGATCTTCTGGCCCGGGCGGCCATAGAGGTTGATCCCGTGCAGAACGGTCTTTTCCGGCACATAGCCAAAATCGACATCGGTAAAGGTGATGTCACCCGCCAGCTTGTGGTAGGTGGTGGTGCCGTCGTGGTGGGGATGCTTCCAGGCCCAGATGCCGGTGCGCTCGGTGGTCTCCACCAGCTCGTCATCCTTGCCATACTTGACGTTGACCAGGGTGACATAGCCCTCGTCGGCCTCGCTGGTCTCGTCCATCATCTTGAAGATACGCTCCGCACCGGCCAGTGCCATGATCACGCTGTTGGCCTGCATGGACACCTGGCTGATGGGCATATTGAAGCCCTTATTCAGGCTCAGGAAGGCCATCACGGTGCCCAGGGTCATGCCGCCGACATTGCCAACGGCCATGGCCGCGCCTGCCAGAGCACAGACTGCATAGCTGGTATTGCCCAGCTGTGCGGTAACGGGCATGATGATGTTGGCGTAGCTGTTGGCCTGCTCGGCGCTTTCCTTCAGTTTATCGTTCAGCTGCCGGAAGCCATCCAGAGCCTTCTGCTCGTGGGTGAACACCTTGACGACCTTCTGGCCCTCCATCATCTCTTCGATGTAGCCGTTCACCTTGCCCAGATCCTTCTGCTGGGCCACAAAGTACTTGCCGCTCATGGAAGTGATCTTCTTGGAGCAGAACAGCATCAGGGCCACCATCAGCATGGTGACAACGGTGAGCTGCCAGCTCATCAGGCACATGCTGGTGAACACGGACACGATGGTGATGGCGCTGGACACCAGCTGGGGGATGCTCTGGCTGATCATCTGGCGCAGGGTGTCCACATCGTTGGTGTACACCGACATGATGTCGCCGTGGGGGTGGGAGTCAAAATACCGGATGGGCAGGCTTTCCATGTGGGTGAAAAGCTGGACGCGCAGGTTGCGCAGGGTGCCCTGGGTCACGTTGACCATGATACGGGCGTTGAGCCATGCGGCCAGCACGCCGATAGCGTAGATGCAGCCGATGCGCACCAGTGCGCCTGCCAGCGGGCCGAAGTCCGGCGTGGCCTGCTTGGTCATGGGGACGATGTAATCATCGATCAGGGTCTTGAGGAAGAGGCTTGCCTGCACATTTGCCAGCGCGCTGACGATGATGCAGACCAGCACAAGGATGCAGTGGGGCAGATAGTGCTTGAACACCTCATCCATGATCCGCTTGAGCAGCTTGCCCGGGTTCTCGACCTTCGGCTTGGGGCCGCCCACCCCACGGGGGCCGGGGCCCTTTACTTCTTTCACCTGTGCCATTACTGCTCACCTCCCTGCTTGTCAAAATCGCCGCCGCCCTGGGTCTGGCTGTTGTAAACTTCCTGATAGATCTTGTTTGTCTTGAGCAGCTCCTCGTGGGTGCCCAGACCGTTGATCTGGCCGTTGTCCAGCACCAGGATGCGGTCTGCATCCTGCACGGAGGAGATGCGCTGTGCAATGATGATCTTGGTGGTGCCGGGGATCTCCTCCCGGAAGGCCTTGCGGATCTTGGCATCGGTGGCGGTATCCACGGCGCTGGTGCTGTCGTCCAGGATCAGCACCTTGGGCTTGCGCAGAAGCGCGCGGGCAATGGTCAGGCGCTGCTTCTGGCCGCCGGACACGTTGGAGCCGCCCTGCTCGATCCAGGTATTGTACTTGTCGGGGAAGCGCTCGATGAACTCATCGGCGCAGGCCAGCTTGGCCACCCGGATGCACTCTTCCTCGCTGGCGTTCTCATCGCCCCAGCGCAGGTTGTCGAGGATGGTGCCGCTGAACAGAACGTTCTTCTGCAGCACCATGGAGACCTCCCGGCGGAGGACATCCAGGCTGTAATCCTTAACGTCCACGCCGCCCACCTTGACAGAGCCGGTCTCGGCATCATACAGGCGGGGGATCAGCTGCACCAGGCTGGATTTTGCACTGCCGGTGCCGCCGATGATGCCCAGCGTCTCGCCCGGCCGGATGGTAAAGGTGATATCGTTCAGCACCGGCTGACCGCTGCCGTGCTTATACTTGAAGGTCACGTGGTCAAACTCAATGCTGCCGTCTGCCACCTGCTGCACCGGTGCCTTGGGGGCGGGCAGGTCGGTGGTCTCGTCCAGCACCTCCACGATACGGCGGGCGGAAGCGGCGGACATGGCGATCATCACAAAAGCCATGCTCAGCATCATCAGGGCCATCAGGATGTTCATAATGTAACCGAACAGGGCGTTCAGCTGGCCGGTGGTGATCGCACCGTTCAGGACGTAATGTGCGCCGAACCAGCTCAGGGCGATGTTGCAGCCGTACACAGAGACCAGCATGGCGGGATTGTTGAAGCTCAGACGGCTCTCGGCGTGGACGAACTGCTTGTACAGGCTCTCGCAGGCCTTGGTGTACTTCTCGTTCTCAAAGTGCTCCCGGACAAAGCTCTTGACCACGCGGATGGCCGAGACATTTTCCTGCACGGAGGCGTTCAGGTTATCGTAGTTCTTGAACACCTTATCAAAGATGCCGAAGGTGGGGACCATAATGCCTGCCAGCACTGCCACCAGGAACACGATCGCCACCAGGAACACCATGGTCAGCGAGCGGCTGATCATGGAGGCCATGATGAGCGCGAAAACCAGATGGACGGGGGCACGCACACACATGCGCTCGATCATCTGGAACGCGTTCTGCAGGTTGGTCACGTCGGTGGTCATACGGGTGACCAGACCAGCCGTGGAGTACTTGTCGATGTTGGAGAACGAGAAATGCTGGATGTTCTCATACATCGCATCGCGCAGGTTGCCTGCAAAGCCGGTGGATGCCGTGGCGGCAAACCTGCCGGCCAGCACGCCCAGCAGCAGGGCAATGGCCGCCACCAGGAAGGTGAGCAGGCCGTACTTGACAACGGCGTTCATATCGCCCTTTTCAATGCCCTGGTCAATGATAAAGGCCATGATGGTGGGCAGCAGCACATCCATGATGGCTTCCAGAGCAGATAGGATCGGTGTCAGGATCGCGGCGCGCTTGTACTCGCCCAGATGTGACACAAGTTTTTTGATCATCTGTTGTAATCCTCCTGAAGTTTATTTGCAGGGGTCATTCCAGCCCCTTGCGCAGCTTGTTCAATAACCGCAGAAGCTCTGCGTTTTCCTCTTCCGTCAGCAATCCGGCCACAAACTCATCGGTCTGGTGCAGGGAGAGTATCGTCTTTTCATGGACGCGGCCCCCCTCTTCCGTCAGGATCAGCCGTTTGAGCCGGGCATCCTGCGGCACGCTCTGGCGCTCGATGTAGCCCTTGCGCTCCATCAGCTGCAGGATGTTCGTCACGGTCGAGCGTGTGATGGAGAACTCCCGTTCGATATCGCGCTGGTACACGGGCTCGTTCTTGTGCCAGTAGAGGTAGCTCATGATCCAGTCGTGCATGGGGGTCACGTTGTCCACGTTGTTCTCCCGGTGGAACTGGTTGATCTTGCGGAAGATCAGGTTGTTCACCCGGCGCACCTGTGCCGGGATGACCTGCGGCGGCTCCCATGGGGGGTTGCAGCAGGGTTGTTTGTTGCTTTCATCGTGCATAATGGTTTCCCTTTTGAATTGTTTGTGGCAGGATTGTTTTCTTTAGAACTGTTTGATGCCGTACAATATCATAACGCACGATTCGATCATTGTCAATAGGAGACGCAAAATAAAATCCAGAAGCGCCCCACCGAACGGCAGGGCGCTTCCACTGGGCGCTGATTTTGCTTCTGCTGGCTCAACAGCCCTTGCTTTCTGACCAGAATATGCTTTAATAAAAGCAACTATGGGCGCTGCGCCCCCGAATACTGCAAGGAGAATCCTATGGAACAACGGAACACCCGCCTGCGGAACGCGGGCTTCGTTACCTTCTTTTTCAGCGGCATCTGCACCATTTCCAGCGGTGTGGTGGTCAGCCTGCTACAGGAGGAATACGGCTTTGCCTACGGCATGACCGGCACCCTGCTCAGCCTGCTGAGCATCGGCAACCTGCTGGCGGGCCTGCTGGCCGGTGCGCTGGTGGGAAAAATGGGCATGAAGCCCAGCGTCCTGCTTCTGACCATCGGCTATGCGGTGGGCTACGGCCTGATGAGCCTGACCGGCCTGCCCATTCTGCTGGCGCTGGCCTTCTTCATTGTGGGCATTGCCAAGGGCAGTGTCCTGAACACCTGCACCATTCTTGTCAGCGGCAACTCTGCAGACCGCACCCGGGGCATGAACACCATGCACGCCTGCTACGCCTGCGGTGCCCTGCTCTGCCCCTTTCTGATCTCTGCCGCTGCCAGGGTCAGCACCACGCTGGCCGTGCTGGCGCTGGCAGCGCTGGGTCTGGTGCTCTGGCTGGTATACCTGTTCACCCCCATGGCAGGCCGCGCCAAGGCCAAAGAAACTGTCACCGATTGGAGCTTTTTGCGCTCCTCCCGCTTCTGGCTGCTCACCGGCCTGCTGTTCTGCCAGAACGCCGCCGAGCAGAGCGTTGTGGGCTGGATGGTCACCTACTTCAAGGACAGCGGCATCATTGCAGGCACGCTGGCGGCCTATACCGTCACCGTGATGTGGGGTGCCACCCTGATCGGCCGCCTGCTCATCGCCTTTGTGTTCCCACTCAAACAGCCCCGCAAGGCCATGGTGTTTATGGCGGTTTTCTGCACTGCCTTCTACTTTGCCATGATGCAGACCCACAGCCAGCTGCCTGCCATCCTGCTGCTGTTCGCCTTTGCCTTTTCCATGGCCGGTATGAACCCCACCGCCGTGGCCAGCGCCGGTAAAATGACCACCGTGACCAGCATGGGCATCATGCTGCCGGTGGCATCCAGCGGCGCGATCCTGATGCCCTGGGTCATCGGCAAGGTAGCTGAAAGCGCCGGTCTTGCTGTTGGTATGGCAACCAACATCGTGCCCTGCGTGGGGCTGATCGTCTTTGCAATTCTGGTGTCCAGAATGCGTGAGGAGTAAATCTCACCGTCATTGCTTTGCAATGCCGCCGCTCCTGGCAGAAGAGGCAGGCAGCAGGCGACTGAGCGGTTCATCCCCTCGCCTTTGCGCTGAACTCACACCCACAGTAATCCTGACGGTAAAGCCCGTACTCCTCCGAGAGCTGGAGAGAGCGCAGGTAGCCGTTCTGCTTTTTGAAATCCGAGGGCAGGTGCCTGATGCCGAATTCGGCTTCAAGCTCCTGCCCGATTTGATTGATGCGGGCAGCATCTTTGTGGGGGCTGATGGAGAGCGTGGTGGTGAACCAATCAAAGCCGTGCTCCTTTGCGTACTGTGCCGCCCGGCGCATCCGCAAACGGTAGCAGACGGTGCACCGCCCGCCCCGCTCCGGCTCGTTTTCCAGCCCCTGCACAGCCGTGTAGAACTCCTGCGGATCGTAGTGGTCCTCGATGACCGTGACCCCCAGCGGGTGCGCCTGCGCCACAAACTTTTTCAGCTCCTCGCCCCGGCGGTAGTATTCTTCGGCAGGCCAGGTGTTGGGGTTATAGTAAAGCACCGTGATCTCAAAATACCGGCACAGCTTTTCCAGCACGGCGCTGGAACAGGGCCCGCAGCAGGCGTGGAGCAGCAGCTTTGGCCGCTGCGGCCCCAGCGTTTTCAACACTTCGTCCATCTGCTGTGCAAAATTCAACTGTTTTGACATCGGTTTCATCCTTTGTTATACTTGCTTTGATTCAAATAGCTCCCTCCTGCTGCCTCGCCAAAAGAGCCGCAGCTGCCGGAAGGGGCATCCCGGTCATATTATATCACATTTTATCTAATAGGAGAACTGCGATGACAAACGAGAAGATTGCCCGTATCAACGAGCTGGCAAAAAAGAGCAAGACCACCGGCCTGACCGATGCCGAAAAGGCAGAGCAGCAGGCCCTGCGGCAGGAGTATGTTGCGGACGTAAAGGCCAGCCTGCGCGCCCAGCTGAACAACACCTCGATCAAAGAGCCGGATGGCACTGTGCACAAGCTGGGGAAGAAGAACTAAAGCAGCATCACGAAGAGGAGCGCCCTGTGGATAATTGAGAGAAAAGTATTTCTTCCCTCTTTTTTTGTTCTGCGTTTCGTGCTATACTATAATTGTATTGTTGCGGACATTTCCGCGGGCGGTACAGATTCCCAAGGTGGCGTATCCCGGGCAAGGTGCACGGAAAAGGCTGTCTTTTGAAAAAATGATAAAGAGGTCATTTATTATGCTTACTGCAATTACGGGTATCAACTGGGGCGATGAGGGCAAGGGCCGCATGGTCGATCTGATCAGCCAGGAGTATGACATCGTTGCACGGTATCAGGGCGGCAACAACGCAGGCCACACCGTGAAGAACGAGCGCGGCAAGTTCGTGCTGAACCTGCTGCCCTCCGGCATCCTGCGCCCCAATGTCGTCTGCGTTATGGGCAACGGCATGGTCATCGACCCGCATCATCTGGACGGCGAGATCAACAAGCTGCGGGAGCAGGGCGTTGAGATCAGCCCGGCAAACCTGAAGATCTCCGACCGTGCAACCATCACCATGCCCTACCATGTGGAGCAGGATGGTCTGGAAGAGGCACGTCTGTCCAAGACCGGCGCACAGTTCGGCTCCACCAAGCGCGGCATTGCCTACGCTTACGGTGATAAGTACATGAAGAAGACCCTGCGCATGGGCGACCTGCTGCATCTGGATGACGCGGTGAAGAAGCGCCTCGTCACCATGGTGGACTCCAAGAATCTGGTGATGGAGGGCAGCTACAACGCCGCTCCCATCAGCGTGGATGAGATGTGGGCATGGCTGGAGAAGTACGCCGCCATCTTCAAGGACTACATCTGCGACGTGGGCCAGTATCTGGCTGATGCCGATGCCGCCGGCAAGAAGGTGCTGTTCGAGGCCCAGCTGGGCGCTCTGCGCGACATCGACTTCGGCATCTACCCCTACACCACCTCCTCCAACGTCATCGGCGCTTACGCCCCCATCGGCGCAGGCATCCCGGGCCATAAGCTGACCAACAGCATCGGCGTGATGAAGGCTTACTCCTCCTGCGTGGGCGACGGCCCCTTTGTCACTGAGCTGGCCATGACCGAGGAAGAGAAGCACGCCCTGCGTGAGGCTGGCCACGAGTACGGTGCAGCCACCGGCCGTCCCCGCCGCGTTGGCCCCATCGACCTGGTGGCAAGCCACTACGGCGTGTTCTGCCAGGGCTGCGATGAGGTTGCTCTGACCCTGCTGGACGTGCTGGACTACATGGAGAAGATCCCCATGGTCACCGGCTACAAGCTGACCGACGGCACCATCACCAAGCGCTTCCCCATGGGCATGGCTCTGGACACCGCACAGCCCGTGGTGGAGTATCTGCCCGGCTGGCACTGCGATATCACTGCCGCCCGCAAGTGGGAGGATCTGCCCCAGGAAGCCCGCGATTACGTTGAGTATCTGGAAAAGGCTATTGGCTGCAAGATCACCTACATCTCCGTGGGTGCCGAGCGTGAGGCCTACATCCACCACAACGTCTGATCCGCGCCACAGAACCCGCCGCATTGAAAAGGAAGCGTGACTATGTTTGATATCATCACGGACAGCGCCTGTGACCTGACCCCTGAGACGGCCGCAACACTGAATATTGAGATCATCCCCTTCTATGTCTCGCTGGACGGTGAGCACTACCGCAAGGAAGGCAAGGAGATCGCCGTGCGCGATTTCTACCAGTTCATGGTAGATAACCCCGCGGCCTACCCCAAGACCAGCCTGCCTTCGCTGGAGGATTTTGAAACCGCCTTCCGGGCCCATGCCGAGGCGGGCCGCCCGGTGCTCTGCATCTGCTTTACCAGCAAGATGAGCGGCTGCGTGGGCAGTGCCCGCAACGCCCGGGAGCTGGTGCTGGAGGATTTCCCCGATGCTAAGATCGAGGTCATTGACAGCACCGCTGCCACCGTGACCGAATCCATCGTGGTGGAAAACGCGGTGGCCATGCGGGATGCAGGCTGTACGCTGGACGAAGCCGTGACCTGGCTGGAAGCGGAAAAGATCACCAACCAGATCTTCTTCACGGTGGGTAATCTGGACTACCTCATCAAGGGCGGGCGCATCGGCAAAGTCACGGGCCGTGCCGCCAACATTCTGGGCATCAAACCCATGATCCTGTTCAAGGAGGGCGAGATCTTCTCCGCCGGCGTGGCCCGCGGCCGCCAGAAGAGCTTTGAGAAGGCCCTCGACCTGCTGATGACCTATCTGGCCGATCACAACGGCACACCCGATGACTACTGCATCACGGTGGGCTACGGCTACGATGCCGACGAGGGCAAGCGGCTCTGGATGCAGACCCGCGCCGCCCTGCGCGCCAAGTACCCCACCTGCGAGTGCAATGTGGTCCTGCTGCAGATCGGCTGCACCATTGCCGTGCACACCGGCCCCTATGCGTTGGGCATGGGCGTGATGCGGCGGTGGAAAAAACAGTAACTCCCTCAGTCGCCTCCGGCGACAGCTCCCTCTAGGAGGGAGCCTTACGGCAGCGAAAAGCCTCCCTCTGAGAGGGAGGTGGCATTGCGTCAGCAATGACGGAGGGAGTTCCCACATAGTAAAAAAGAAGCCCCGACGAATGTCGGGGCTTCTTTTTGTTTTTCAGCCTTGATTTTTACGATGCACGATCACAGAAGACGGTGACACGGGTCTTGCCGCCATAGGTGCAGGTGTACAGCACCAGGGCGTAGCCGCTGTGTTCCACTTCCTCCACACTGTGGGGGTCAAGCACTTCGACCTTGTTCACGACGTACTCATTCACGATGCCGTCCATATCGGTGAAGGTGACGCTGTCCCCCGCTGTGAGGGAGGTCAGCTTGCCGAAATGGCTCTCGTAGTTGTGCGCCGCAATGACCAGATCATCGGTGCGGGAAGAGCCGAACTGGCGGCAGGGGGCGATCTTCAAGCGGGGGTAGCTCCACTCGCTCATCACCGGCAAATCAATGCCGATGGCGGGAATGGAGATCTCACCCACATATTCGTTGCCGTCGATCTCCACCACCGGGAGCTCGGGGTCCAGGGGGCCGCTCTCTGCCTCCGGTTCCGGGGTCTCCACCTTCTGCTGAAGGTCGGCCACCACGGTCTGGGCTTCGGCACCGGCGTGGGCATCCTCGTAGCGGTTGTAGGCGTACAGGCCGCCCGCCGCCAGCAGGAGCACCACACCCAGCACGATGCAGACAAGCCCGGGGGATACTTTACGCATTCTTTTCACGTTTCTTGCTGCGCTCCATCAGGTAGGCTCCCACGGCCACCAGCACCAGACCGCTTGCCGTCAGAACAGGGATGGGCCAGTTCAGCTGACCGGTCTGGATCAGTTTGGGGCCTTCGGCCGGGCGGGCATCCGCCACCACGCTGGCCGGGGCGGTGGGCTCCGGTGCACTAGGGGTGGTGGTTTCAGTCACGGTCGGGCGGGCATCTGCCGGGGCCGGGTTCTCCGGCGTGGAAGGGGTGGGCGGGGTGACAGGATCAGGGGCATACGGGTCCGGGTAGTACGGGGTCTCGATGGCCTTGTAGCTGTTGTTGAAGGTGATGCTGCTCACCTTTTCGTCCATCAGGTCGGCCTGTGTGTGCACGGCCATCCGGGCCACCAGCTTGTCGTTGTCCCACACCACGGAAACGCGCAGATAGTACACGGTTTCATCGTAGGTGCCGCGGGTGTTGACACCGGCGCGCTGGCGCACGGTGTAAACGTAGTAGCCGGGCTTGGTGTAGTTGATGGGGCCAAAGCTGCCGGTCTCGCCGTCGGTGATCTCCAGAGTGGTCACCTCGGGCAGGGGCGCATTGTCCACAGCCTCAAGTTCCACAGTCAGTGTTTCCTTTGGGAGAGGTGTTTCCCCCGTGGACTGAATGGAAACCGGAAGCTCCTGCAGCTGTGTATGCTGGTCAGCCGCGGTGGCCGCAAATGCCGCCGGCTGACACAGGCAGAACCCCAACGCAAGCGTCAGGAGTGCTGCCGCGATTTTACGGAACCTCATTTCATCCTCTCCTTTATGAATCCGACGCGGACGGGATCATCCACGCCAGAAGAATGGTGCGTGCATCGGTAAACTCCGTTGAACAGGTGGACAGTGCCAGCACCTGAGCGTCATCGCCCGCCGCTTTCATGGCGGCCAGCGTTTCGGTGTTCAGGTTCAGGGCGTTCTCCTGCGCAAAGGTGTACAACCCCTGCAGGTCGCTGTCCCAGCGCTGGGGCTGGAAGATCGCGCTCTCAGACGAAGGGACCAGCAGACATGCAAAGGTTTTAAGATCATAGGTGCGGTCGGGCAGGATCAGCTCACCGGTGGTGTTCTCTGCAAAGAACTCTGCGTCCTTGTACAGATCCAGATCACCGAACATCTTGCTCTCTTCCATGTGGTGACCATACAGCAGAGAGTAAGGGTCGGTGAAGTTCTTGTCGCAGTTCACATCCAGAAAGATGCTGCCTGCCAGCGAGAAATCACCGTAGACATCGGTGTTCACATAGGTAAAGTTGTCCTCGCCCTGTACCACAGGGTAGTCGATGGCGGTGTTGTCCAGTGTGACCCACGCACAGACATCCGGGTTGATGCCCAGCAGCTCCTCAAAGCTTGCGCCGTTATCCGCGCCCGCCTTGGGCTTGAACTGCAGAAGCTCTGCCTGAACATTGTCTGCGGCGGCGTACACCTGCGAGTTGTCCCACAGGGCATAGGCTGAATACGCCCCGGCGACCACCAGGAACAGCACGACCACCGTGCTCACCAGAAAGTCGGCTGCCCTCAACGCTTTTCTCTGCCAGTTGATACAGCCCACCTCCGGTTAAGCAAATTCAAATAAGTGGTTATTCGTTAAGTTTGTGCTGAGATAACCCCCCAGTCACGCTTCGCGTGCCAGCCCCCGCTAATAGGGGGGCCCTTGGCATGGCGCAAAGCTTCACGGTTTTGCCAAGGCCGCCCCTACTAGGGGCGGTGGCATCCCGCAAGGGATGACGGTGGGGTTTAATCTACCGCGAGCAATTACTCCTCGTCGCGGCGGCGCTTGTTCAGCATCAGGGCCACACCACCAATGGCAACGATGGCCAGCATTGCAATGTAAGGTGCATTGTCCAGCACAACGCCCATGTCGGGGGAATCAGGGTTAGTGTTCTGGAAGGCAGTGGTCACATCAGTGCTACCAACCTCACCCTTGATCTTGGTAGGCTCCTTGGCATCAAATGTAGTGTCAGTCACAGTAACAGTGTACTTCACATTGTCAACAGTAACAACAACAGCACTATTTTCTACCTGAGAATCATCCTCGTAAATTTCATACTTAATACCAGCAGGCAGGTTGGAAAGGTTCAGAGAATCATTGTGACGCAGAGTAACAGTATATTCCTTATCCAGCTCCAGATATGCGCTCTTAGCGATATCGGTAGTACCATCCTTAATGGTTGCAGTGTTGCTCAATTCTGCAACCTGAGGTCCCTTATACAGACCAGTATCAGTATTATTCTGCAGGGCATCTGCCTTAGTGAACTTAATCTTAAAGGTAAAGTCCTTGCTCAAGTTGCCAAGTGCACCATGGACAGTCTTGCTCAACTTCAAATTCTGAATGTTGCCATCACCATACTTATTCTTAAAAGCATCGGTGGCCAGAATCTTATTACCCTCGCTATCATACAGAGCAACAAAATAACCAAAATCAGCAGTAGCAGTAGAATCAACTTCCTTTGCATTGACCTTGCTGATGACCATCTTCACGGTACCACGCTCAGCAGTCACAGACTGGTATGCCTTGTCCATGCTCTCAACGATGGTAAAAGTATACTTACCAACAGACTTGCCTTCAGTCAGCTTCGCAACATCCAGCTTAAAGGTGCCAGTATAGACACCATTATTTTTTTCGCCACCCTTAGAAGTATAATTACCTGCGTTAAATTCCACCGATTTAGTATCCAGTGCTGTACCGGTAGTTTCCGTACCCTCATAAACATTAAAGTTAAACTTCATGCTATCGGGTGCAGTACCACTAACAACCGTCAGAACCTTGGTCAGGTCAATTTCAGCCTTACCATCAACCGGCACAAACATCTTCGCATTGTATTCGCCAGCCGTGCCCTCATAGCTAGCATCAACTTTATTGCCTCCCGTCGCAAACGCTGCGGTTGCGCCGACTGTGAGCATCATGGCGGCAGCCAGAACGCCCGCGAAGAATTTCTTCAGTTTCATTGTTATTCCTCCCTAGTAAGAAATAGTTCGTACTCCTGTGCCACGGCCCAAACTCCGCGGTTCACAGGCAGGATGCCGGCAGCTTCTTCCGGCCTCCGTGGTATTACAGACTGCGTCGCCGCAGTAGTGTAATTACTTTTGCTTGCACATCCTCCAGCGGAACCGGGCCAAAGTCCCGGCTGTCCTCGGATTGTGTGCGGTAATCGCCCAGCACAAAAACGCAGCCCTCCGGCACCGTGTAGGGGTACTCCAGCGCGTCTTTTGCGTAGGTGGGGTAGAGGATCTCGCCGCTCTGCACCGCGCCGTTCACCACAAGGGTGCCGCTGTCGTCCAGAGCCACAAGGTCGCCCTCGCGCCCAAGGATGCGGCCCACCCGGAGCTTGCCGCCCTGGGTGTAGACCACAACGTCGTTTTTTGCGTAGGTTTTTTGCAGGCGGTAGCAGATGAGCAGGTCGCCATCCTTTACCGCGGGGAACATACTGCTGCCCTTGGCCTGCGTGAGCAGGAACACCTGCGTGAACAGCACCCAGGCGCACAGCAGGATCACCACAATGCGGCCCAGCAGGCTGATAAAATCCTGCCGGTTCTCAGCGTCCAGCCTGCGGCGGCGCACCGCCTTTGCCCCCAGCTTCAGGGCTTCATTGTCCAGCGGGTGCATCGGAATGCGCCTCCTTTTGGGGGTCAGAGCTGTCAACTTTGGTGGTATCCAAGGGCAGGCTTCCGGTCTGCTGCTCCAAGAGCACATTGTACCTTGTGCGCTCGGCGCGGATGGCGGCTTCGTACAGGGCGTAAAGCTCTTCCAGCTTCTTCCACATTGCCGCTTCATCCACGCCGCCCAGCAGGTTCTTGCGGAATTTCACCGTCCGGAACCACTGGATGATCGCTTCCTGCTCCGGGCTGATACAGCTTTCCTCTGCACCGGCCAGCCGCTGGGGCGCTTTCTTCTTCGCCATGCGGTCAGCCCCCTTTAGTCATCTTCCTTACGGCGCTTGCGCAGCATCAGCAGGGCCACGCCGCCAGCCACCACAGCAAGGATGACGATGTAAGGCAGGGTGTCGAGGAGAACACCAAGATCAGGCTCGAGAGTTCGATGGTTGGTGAAGTCGATTTGTTTAGCGTCCGTACCAATCGTCACACTTACTTCTCGCCCATTCTCAGGTGTTCCGGAACCAACCACATAGCTGGTCTCGTACTTTTCGCCCTTATAATCGTCCTCTACAACCTTGTACTCGCCACTCGGCAAATTTTTGAAGGTAATCGTAGCACCGTCTTTCAGAGTAAACTTGCCATTACCATCATTCAACCATTGAGCACCATCACTAACCTCGATATTATCCTCAGTGATGTTGTTTACTGGTTTACCATCTTTGGTAATCGTAAAGGTAAAGGCTTTGTTGGTATCGCCAAGTTTACCGGTAACGGTTTTGGTAACAGTCAGGTTTGCGGAAGCAGGCACATACTTTGCGTAGAAGGTTGTATCTGCACTAATGGTATCCTCTGTAAAATTGAACTTGCTTTCAGATGTAAAGTTCTTATCCGTATACCATCCTTCAAATTTATAAACGGTTCCATCCGCTGTTTCTTTTGTTGCCGGGCAATCTGCTTCAGTTTGACCTGCGCGGAGAACATCCGGACGATCGATATTACTCAGCGAAATCGAAGTACTCCCTTCTGGGACAGTAAATGCTCCGCCATAATCACGCACTAGAGCAAAGGTATCTTTACCCACATCCTGAACCATAAACTTGACGTTGATGTGCGTTGTATCATGGAGTACTATCAGACCATCCAGATGGTACGTCATTTTTTTATCACTGACCGACATAATCGGAGATTTATATATGCCCTTCGTGTATGTGAGTTTATAGTTCTCTTCACCCGTCCAGTCTCCATCCTCGCCGTTTTTGCCAGTATTGGCTCCACCCACAGCAACGACCTCGTACCATTCAATTGTGTACGTGCCTACATTATTCGCTTTCGTTGGATCCTTCTCAATTTCTTTTTGGATTTCTTTCGGGAGTGATTCGTAATAGTAATCCTTGTATTTGCCATCCTGTTTAATCGGAATCACAGGAAACTGTCCGGAATCAACTATAATTTCAGTTCCCAACTTCGTATCAATGTCAGCTGTGTCATAAATTGAGGTACGTGTATTGTATTTACTCGGAGCATCTACATTTGAAATCGTACCAACAGCCATGCCGTTCCACGCTTTATTTTCAACTTTTTCGCCGTAGTAATCACCCGAATAGCCCAAAACCTGCGTGTAAACATAAAGATCGTGAGAAGATGTCGTTGTAGTGTCCACAACCTCAATATCATCCAGTGTATCACCATTAGTTAGCTTATCCTTAGCTTTACCATAGCGATGCTTAATCTGCACATGGCCTGCCGTGGTAAGCTTTAGCTTCACGGTTTTATATCTATCGCCCCATCCCTCAACTGAACCAACAAACTCAGCTGTACCTTTTGTAACTATCCATTTATGATAATAACTACTCTTTCCGTTATTGGAATGCAGTGTAATCGTTGCACCAACCGGAACTTTTGTATCACCCTGAATGCTGCTGATCGTAGCAATCCCATCATTCACATTCGGGTACTCAACGCCATCGATCTCAATGCTGACGATTTCAATGCCGTCATCATCGAAGTCTTCACTTTCCTGATCCGGATATTCCAGTGCAACCACAAAGGGGCTGAAGCTGGAGGTCTCAAAGGTCAGGGTGCCATTCTGATAAGAAAGGACATCCAGTGTCTCCACGCTGCCGTCAGCGGTCTGATGCAGCACCTTCAGCTCCCCGGCAGTGGCCTTCACCATGTAAGGCAGGGCATCCAGACCGGAGACAGTAACGGTAGCCTTCTGGCCCTTGGCAGGCTGCACCGTTTCGCCCTTGGCGTTCTTGGGGGAGATCTTCAGGCCCAGAATGGGCATCATTTCCCCAAAGCTGTCCTCGTGGCTCTCATAGAAGCTCTCCATATCGTCATCGCCCATGTGGATGACGCTGAGGCTATGGGCGGCAGAGGGCAGGTTTTTCACTTCCACCGGCAGATTGACTCTCTTCGTGTTGCCGTCCTCGTCCTCGTAGGAAGTAGAGGCCTTGGCAGTCAGATCCACAGGCACGGGGTTCTTGTCCACCAGATCCTCGTGATCCACGTCCTCTTCCTCATCGGAGCCCACGGTACCGTCCTTCCATGCGGCGTAGACGTTCACGGTGGTGGTCTTGTCGTCCAGAATGTTGCTGGTGGGGTCGGTAAGGTTCAGGCGCACCCGGTTGCCAAACTCGTCCAGCGTGTACCAGTAGTCAAACTGCCGCAGTTCGCCCTTGGGGTCCCGGTTGGAGGAGGGGTTCTCGATGTAGCTGCTGTAGTCCGCGATGGTCTCTGCCCGGGGCACAGCCTGAATAAAGTACAGGTTCCACAGAACCTCACCGTTCCGGGCCAGATACTCGCTCTCCGTCATCTTGTTGATCTGTGCCTGAGCGGTAATGTCCTGCAGGTCAAGGGTGTTCAGCTCCTTCAGCCAGAAGCGGTAGACCACCATATCCTGCAGCTTTTTGATCTCGTCGCCGGAAACGACCACTTTGTCATCAGGCTTTTCCACCACGTCGTCCTCGCCGGACCACTGGGTCTCAGTGCTGGAGCTGGGGGCGGTGCTGGTGCCGTAGTCAATAACGGTACCCCACTCTGAATCCTTAACGGAGGGGCCGCCGTCGAGGTTGTCCTCGCTGCCCTCACCGTCTACGGGCCGGGAGGCTTCCTCCTCGCCGAAACCGCCAAATTCGTCGTCAGGATAGGATGCCTCGCCGTCATCTACGGGCCGGGAGGCCTCTTGATTAACCTGAGGATCGATCAGACCCTCCGTTGCAAACACCGGCACAAGGCAGGTGCAGATGACCGCAAGCGCCAGACAAAGCGCAAAAACGCGCTTCACCAGCCTATCTTTTTTTCCGTGATGATTTTTCCGCACAGTGGAGCCCTCCCTGCATCATAGTATTTTTGGCAAAACCGGAGGAAAAGATATCCGACTTTTGTCGTTCTTTCCCCTGGCAGGTTATTTTTACCAGACAAACCCATTATCGTAATTATAGCATGTATATCCAGTATTTTCAATAGTGAAATTTTATTTTTCCTTCCCCTTTTCAGACAAAATATTCTGCGATATACAGCACGTTATGAACCGCCGTAATATATTGCGGGGAGTAGAACAGTCCGACTTATCCGCACGCCCGCCGCATTGATATATCACGCAGTTTTGTGTTGTATCTTCGCAGTTTCACTCTCTATAATACATGAAACGCAGATTCCTTTCACTTTTTTTCGAGATTTTTTGAAAAAAGTTTTCGGAGCCCTCTCAGTCTCGCAAAGCTCGACAGCTGGGGTTAAACCTCTCAGTCACGGGCTTCGCCGTGACAGCTCCCCTAGTAGGGGAGCCCTTGGCAGGCCGTCGCGTTTTCGGG
>OHZJ01000566.1_pt1 | contig 17288 bp, 18 predicted proteins | sample 1580411 | NCBI WGS metagenome assembly OHZJ01 (sample SAMEA3882519, study PRJEB24775) | human gut metagenome | biome: human-associated habitat; feature: intestine environment; material: feces | place: Netherlands | collected 2009/2010 | reverse complement strand
ATTTGCTGCAAATATGAATATCGGATGTATTGAAGAGCTTCTCTTCAACCTTGGCATCAGAATCTGCTGCTGATTTTGTAGCAAATACTTTCTCAAGTGTTCCTGTCCATGCATCCTGTGCGTCTGCAAGTGCGATCTTCACATCACCGTAAGCAAGTACAGGCTCTTCTGTTACTTCACCGATTTCTGTATAAGTGATTGCGAGTTCTCCAACCTTTCCGTCTTCAACCTCTGCGATAATATCTCCAAATGCAGGAGCAAACAGATCTCTCTTATCTACATTGTGCTCGATTTTGGCACCCATACGGTTACCAAATGCCATCTTGCTGACTGCTGCTGCAACTCCATGACGATCCAGTGCATATGCAGATACAATTTTTCCGCTCTGGATATCTTCCATGAATTTGCCGTACTGATCCATTACTGCATCGTAAACCGGAAGATCATTCTCGTCTCTTTCGATCTTGAGCCATACAAGTTTGTTTCCTGCTTTCTTAAGTTCAGGTGTAATGATATCCTGCTCAAGAGCCATATCAACAGCAAAGGATACAAGTGTCGGAGGTACGTCAATATCCTGGAATGTTCCTGACATACTGTCTTTTCCTCCGATAGACGGAAGACCAAATCCCATCTGTGCTGCATAAGCACCAAGAAGTGCTGCAAATGGCTGGCTCCATCTCTTTGGATCTTCTGTCATTCTACGGAAATACTCCTGGAATGTGAAGCGGATTTTTCTATAATCTCCACCTGCTGCCACGATCTTAGCAATTTACTCTGTCACTGCATAAACAGCTCCGTGGTATGGGCTCCAGCTTGACAGATATGGATCAAAGCCGTAGCTCATCATTGTAACCGTATCGGTCTTTCCCTTCAGTACTGGGAGCTTTGCGATCATCGTCTGTGTCTCGGAGAGCTGGTACTTACCACCATATGGCATTGTAACCGTACCTGCGCCGATGGATGAATCGAACATCTCCACAAGTCCCTTCTGGGAAGCGACATTCAGATCAGAAAGTGTATCTAACCAGAGCTTCTTCACATCAGAAGCATCCTTCTTCTTGTCAAAATATTTTGGCAATGAGCCTGTTACATCTGCAAGTCCTCCGGTTTTCATAAAAGGCACAGCTTCTGAAGCCGCAAATAATATTTTTTTCATGTCATAAACCCTCCAGCCCCAAAAATTTATTCTTCTATAAACTTTTGAAAATCTAAAGAATATTATAACTCTTTTTTACTTTTCTGAAAAGTATTAATACATTTTATGTTCCAGACGAATACGGTCTGTGATCAGCGCGATAAATTCTGAGTTGGTCGGCTTTCCTTTTCCATTGTGGATCGTATAACCGAACATCTCATCGATCGTATCCATCTTTCCCCTGCTCCATGCTACCTCGATCGCGTGACGGATCGCTCTCTCCACTCTGCTTGATGTTGTCTGGTATTTCTTTGCAATCGTCGGGTATAGGATCTTTGTGATGGAATTTAACATCTCCATATCATTCACGGACATAACAATGGCATCCCTTAAGTACTGATATCCTTTGATATGTGCCGGAACACCGATCTCATGGATGATCTCCGTCACATCCGCTTCAAGACTGCGCTCGCTGACCGGCTCTGCCTTTTCATATGCATTTATCTTACGTTTTTCCATTCCGGGCACACTGCGGTTTTTGATCCGTTTGATCCGGTCAATGATCATATCATTATCAAATGGTTTCATAATGTAATACGATGCCCCCATGTTGATCGCATCTTCCGTGATACGATCTTGTCCGATTGCACTGATCATGATAAATGCCGGGTGTTTTTTGATCGTTTTATCCTTGTTCACACGGCTAAGTACCCCAAGTCCGTCTAACTTTGGCATTACTATGTCAAGCAGCACGATATCCGGCTCTTTTGTTTTTATCACACGATAAGCTTCCTCACCGTCTTTTGCTGTTCCTACCACATTCAACTCATCATCACTTTCGATAATATCCCCTAATAACTGTAACATTATCTCATTATCATCAGCAATTGCTACACTTAATTTTTCCATTTCAAGCCCTCCTGTGACAAAACAATAGAAAGTGCGCCTCGCGAACTTTCTATTATCATAAATTATTTGTAAATTGATGATACTTATTTTCACTCAAATTATTTTGTCGAATGTAGTCGTCAAGCGCAAAAATTTACATAAATTATGAATTATTCTACAATAATACGAAATCCATCCCTTCCGTTTTCTTTTACTTCATACAATGCTTTATCCGCATGTTCAATCAGACTATTTCTGCTTTCCTGTCTGCTTGGCAGGAAACTTGCATATCCCTGTGAAATCGTGACGGCTGCCTGTCTGCCAGAATCCTTATCCTCTATATGCAGCTGCTGCAGTTCTTTTTTTATCGTTTCTGCAATGGAAGTGATCGTATTTTCTTCCCCGTTCTGGATGAGCAGAACAAACTCGTCTCCGCCAAATCTGTATGCTTTCCCACGTTTTTCCACGGCATTCTTCAAAACATCAGCAACATGCTGAAGACAACGGTCCCCCTGAATATGCCCATATTTATCATTATGCTGTTTAAAACAATCGATATCAATCACTCCGACAGCAATCTTTTCGCCTGTTTTCATTGCATGTTCAATCACATCCACAGCGTCTTTCTCTAACATATAACGGTTGCCCAGACCTGTCAGTGCATCCTGATTGGAACGTATCTCCGCATGTCTGCGTTGTTCTTCCTTTTCCTGAAGTTCAATCTTTAAGTCGATCGCACATGCACGTTCCTCATTGTCTGCTTTTTTCTGCTGCTGAGCCACATCTACATAGTGAATGCAGAGCTTTACATACTGCTCGTTGTCCCCAAGCTCCTTATAGTAATCCAGCCACATTTCATTGAGAATCATTTCATAATAAATGCTGTTCTGTTTCTTTGCATGCTGCTCAAATGCCAGAATCACTCTTTTCCACTTGTCAAACTCCTGCATATCTTTCAGCAGGCCGCACAAGTCACTTACATCTTCAATATAATCTGCTGCATTTGAATCATCAATTCCACCCTTTATCAATTCATCCAAATGCTCATACACATATTCTTTTTCCCCAATGTTCCAGTAAAGTCTTGATTTCAATGTCAGATAAGAGTAACGATACATTTCATTCACAATACCCTGGCTGCATTTTTCTAATTTAAGAAGTTCCTTGCGTGCATCGTCAAGCCGGTCAAGTTCCCCATAGGACTTCATGAGATTCATGTGTGTAATCAGATACCTGATCTGAAAATTCTCATTCTCTGTGTCTGTCACTTTTTCAAGTTCATCTGCAGACCTTTCAAAATATCCAATCGCCTTTTGGTGCTGCCGTAACTCCTGATATCTGGAACCTATGTTATTATACGCCAATGCCAGAACGGATGTTATTCCATGTCTTTTTGAACACTCTAACACTTCTAAATAACAATCCATTGCAGCCGATTCATTTCCAAGCGACACATAGATGACACCCATCATATTCTGCGCAAATGCATACTGTTCATAATTTTTTTCCATCCGATAGATATCGATTGCATTCTGCGTTAAAGTTGCCGCCTTATTTAATTCTTTTGAAAAAAAGGCTGTCCGGCCTTCCTCCATATATTCCGCCGCTAATTTCTCTATTTCACTCTCTGTATGCATATGCCACCCATTTACAAAAACTGTCACTTTTTGTTTCATAATACCATATTTGCCTGTGATGTTAAAGCATTTTCTCAATGAATATCCCATAACCCCTGGTCGGATCATTGACGAGCACATGTGTAACGGCCCCGATCAGTTTCCCGTCCTGTATGATCGGACTGCCGCTCATTCCTTGTACGATCCCGCCTGTCAGCTCTAAAAGTTCAGGGTCTGTAACCCGGATCAGGATTCCTTTATTTTCCTCTTTTCCGCTGTAATCAACACTTTCCACCATCACTTCATATTTTTTACTCTCCCCGGAAACAGACGATACAATAAACGCACTTCCGGTCCTGATATCCTGTTTATAACGCACCTCATAACACTCCCCGGTTTCTAACCACTTTAAGTTTCCGTTTAAGACTCCATGAATCCCAAGACCGGTGTTTTGCATGATCGAACCTATTCTTGTACTGTCTCCGTATTGAATAATACCGGAAAGTTCTCCCGGAGTGCCTGACTTTCCTTTCTTTATGCCTACAATATCTGTATGATAAAGATACCCTTCCGCCATACTCATGATCGTTCCGGTATCGCTGTCACTCACTGCATGTCCAAGTGCTGCATAGGTTCCATCTGCTTTGTAATAAGTAAGTGTTCCTACTCCCGCAAGGTCGTCCCTCACCCAGACACCAAGCATATATTTTCCACTGACACTCTTTACCGGATCCAGGGAAACCTCAATATATTCCTCGCCACGCATGATTCCAAGAATATCTTTTTCTCCTCCGGCTTCGTTCACTGCTGCAGCAAGGTCTTCTTTCTCGCTGACTGCCATCCCATTGACACTGACAATATAATCTCCGCTTTTTACAAGATTTTCTGACGGCTTTACCTCCCGTCCATCTACCCTCTCCACTTCCCCATTCCCGATCACAAGTACTCCTTTTGTTTTCGCATAAATTCCAACCGGCATTCCACTGGCATAAACCGTTTCCGGTTCCACCAGCATAACCGTGATATCTTTAACGGGAAAAATTCCAAATAATCTGCAATTTACATAATACGTAAGCGGTGAATCTTTTGTCAGATATTCAAATACCTCCGTACTGTCCTGCTTTAGCACAACACTGACCGGAACATCAAAATCATAAGATACCGTTTCTCCCGCTCTCACATATATCTCATCCGGCACAGCATTCTCAAACGATTTTACCGCAAAAATCAACGTAAAAAAGAATCCCATACAGGTAAGATTTTGTATAATTCTGTAATAAGCACTTATCTTTTTCATTCTCTCTCTCCTGTTTTCCCCATCTTTCGCAAAAAAAGAAGATATCCTGTTTCGATATCCCCTTTTTATTATATGTGCTTTTTTCTTTTTCACGCTGTTATTTATCCAAACTGCCCTGCCACTTCCTGACACACCGGCCTTTTTTTGGAATTTTTATTTTTTCTTTTTTGCGGCAAGTTCTTTCATTTCCCGCGCACTTTCTCTTACCTTATCCGTGATTTCAACACCGCCAAGCATACGGGACAGTTCGTCCACGGTTTCTGCCGTATCAAGCCGTCTGATCTTTGAGACGGTTGCGCCGTTTGAGACAGCCTTCTCAATCAGATAATGTGCATCCGCCATCGCAGCGATCTGCGGCAGATGTGTGATACAGATGATCTGGTGTGTACGTCCTAAAAGATTCATTTTCTCGGAAACCATCTGTGCCGTGCGTCCGCTGATTCCACTGTCGATCTCATCAAAGATCAGCGTCTCCACCTCGTCCTGATCGGCAAGCACTGTTTTTATCGCAAGCATAATTCTTGAAAGTTCTCCCCCGGATGCCACCTTTCCAAGCGGGCGTACCGGCTCTCCCGGATTCGTCGAGATCATAAACTCCGCATCGTCGTATCCGTTTGCTGTGTAGTTTGACAGCACGTCAAACCGCATTTCAAATACAACATCTAAAAAGTTCAGATCTTTCAATGCTTCCGTCACTGCAATAACCAGTTTTTCTGCATATTTTTTGCGGATATCGGACACTTTTTCACAGCTTTTCTGCAGTTTTTTCTCCGTGTTTTTTACTTTTTCTTTTAAATCAGCCAGATAAGTATCATAATCTTTTAACCGGAGCAGCCGTTCCTGTTTCGCTTCGCATGCACTTAATATTTCCTCAATAGAACTTCCATATTTTGACTTTAAGTGATTGATCTCATCCAGACGTTTTTCCAGATGGTAAAATGTCTCCTCGTCAAAATCTGTATCATCCAGATAATCTGCAATCTCCCGGTTAAAGTCACCTAGCAGATTGTCGATCTGCGTAAGAGTTTCTTCCATATCAGCAATTTTCTCATCATACACTGATACGCCTGAAAGTTCCCTTAGCGCACGTCCGGTCAGCTCTGATGCCTGATCCATCCCTCCGGTATACTGATACGCCTGATTGAGTGCTTCCACAATTTTTTTCCCATTGATGAAACGCTTATACTGTGTCTCTAATTCCTCATCTTCTCCCACAGTAAGTCCGGCCTCTTCAATCTCACCGACTTCATATTCCAAAAACGAAACTTCCCTTAAGCGTTCTTCCTCATCCACGTCCGCATCGTTTAACTCTGACACAAGTTTCTTATAGTCCTTATATGCCTCTGCAAGCTCCTTTTTCGGCTGCTCGATCTCTTCCTTTGCATAACTGTCAAGGATCTCTAAATGCTTTTTCTTCGACAAAAGTGACTGATGCTCATGTTGTCCGTGAATGTCAATCAAAACCGAAGCAATTTCTTTTACTTTTGAAGCAGGCACACTCTCGCCATTGACCTTCGAGACACCGCGTCCACCCGTGATCCTGCGGCTTAAGATGACCTCATCATCCTCAGTCTCCACATCAAGCTGCTTTAACACCTGTTTCTGCTTTTCGGTAACAGAAAAAATGAGTTCCACCAGCGCTGGTTTTTCCGGGTCACGCAGCATTTCTTTCTGAACCTTGCCTCCAAGTGCAAGATTGATTGATCCAATGATAATGGACTTTCCGGCACCGGTCTCACCGGACAGGATATTTAATCCCCCGGCAAAATCGACCTCCGACTCATCAATCAGTGCTAAATTTTTCACATGCAGATTTTGTAACATAGAATCTCCTTCCTGCGCATTCCCGCGCATTCTCTCCCGGAAGTATCTCCTCTTTTCTGACAGTCTGTTATTCTTCTACAATTTTGCGCAGCCGTCCCATAACTTCAACAGTTTCCTGTACACTTCTGACTGCACACATGATCGTATCATCCCCGGCAATACATCCCACAACTTCATGCAGATGCATGGCATCAAGTGCCGCAGCCACCGCCATTGCCATTCCTGATACCGTCTTGATAACAAGGATATTCTGTGCCATATCCATGGAAACAAATCCATCGCGGAACACTCTGGTATATTTTTCAGACAGATCTTCGCTTGCCTCCATCAGTGCAACATATTTCTGCCTGCCCCCGTTGACTGCCACCTTTGTCAGCTTCAATTCCCGAATATCCCTCGAAACCGTTGCCTGCGTTACCTGATATCCTTCCCTCTCTAAATAATCCGATAATTCTTCCTGTGTTTCGATGTTATTCTTTTTTATCAGTTCAAGTATTTTTGCCTGTCTCTTTGTTTTCATACTTTCTCCTGTTCTAAAGATAAATCCACTATTATGTATAAGCGCTCATCTTCCTGCGCAATATTTCAAGGAAACTTTCACTGCTCAATTTACAGATCTTTGCCGTATCTTCCGCCCTGCGCACCACAAAACGATCGCCCACTTCCAAACGAACTTTGCTGTCTCCGTCAAAACTGACTTCCACCATCTCGTCTTTCTGGGAGCGACGCTTTCCAAGTTCTACGGTAACCTCCTCATCTGCACTGATCACGATACTTTTTGAGCTTAAGTTATGATCATTGATCGGCGTGATCAGCATCATCTGTGCCTTCGGGTCCACGATCGGACCTCCCGCCGACATATTATATCCTGTAGATCCGGTTGGTGTCGATATAATGATTCCATCTGCGCGGAACGTATTCAGATATTCACCATTGACATAGACGATCAGATTTACCACCGAAAGTGCCCCGGTTCTGTGAATTACCACATCATTGAGTGCGATATCCGCAGGCAGTATCTCACCACCCTTGATCCCGTATCCGCCAAGCATCATCCGCTCTTCGACCATGTAGTCGTCTTTCATGAGCTTGTCAACTGCCGCAAATACGTCTTTTTCTTCCAGCTCACACAGATATCCCAGTGTCCCTAAATTGACACCGATCAGCGGCAGTCTGCTCTTTACCAAAGCTGCTGCTGCACGGATCAGCGTACCGTCTCCACCGAGCACCAAAACTCCCTGTGTATTTTCAGGAATATCCTCCCTGTGCGGTGCCGCCTCACCCGGTGTCTCCCCGTTACTGAAAAAAGTGCTGCAGGAACCACCCTTTTTCTCAATGTATTCTTTAATGCGATTGGTCAGCCTCGCCTCAGAATCCTTATAATAGTTTGTGATAATCAGAAAATTTTTCATTTATTTGTCCAGTTCTCCATGTGCCGCATCTACAACTTTTTGTACATCGACAGATTCTTCCACGCCTGCCTGTTCTGCCTCTGCCTCTTTTTTCAGATGCACCAGATACTCAATATTGCCCTCAGGTCCCTTGATCGGCGAATATTCCAGATGAAGCACAGAAAATCCGATTGAAAGTGCGAATGATATGACCTTATCAATTACTTCCTCATGTACGGATTTATCGCGCACAACACCTTTTTTTCCTACTTTTTCTCTTCCCGCCTCAAACTGTGGCTTGATCAGGCACACCATTTCACCGCCATCTGCCAACAGTTCTCTTGCCGGGCCAAGCACCTTCGTCAATGAGATAAATGAAACGTCAACAGATGCAAAATCTAATACATCATCGATATCCTGTGGTGTCACATAACGGATGTTCGTCTTTTCCATACAGACCACCCGCGGATCCTGTCTTAGCTTCCATGCAAACTGACCGTATCCGACATCGACAGAATACACTTTTTTTGCGCCGTTTTGAAGCATGCAGTCTGTAAATCCCCCGGTCGACGCCCCGATATCCATACAGACTTTGTCATTTAATTCTATATCGAAATGTGTCATCGCTTTTTCAAGCTTCAATCCGCCTCTGCTTACATATTTCAGCGTATTTCCTTTTATCTCGATCTTTGCCTCTGTATCAAACATGGAACCTGCCTTGTCCTCGCGCTCATTTTCCACGAACACATTGCCTTCCATGATCATCGTCTTTGCTTTTTCCCTGGACGGTGCCAGTCCTCTGTTTACCAACAATAAATCCAATCTTTCTTTCAATGAATCTGTATCCTTTCTGCCTTATAATGGATGATAAACCTCTTTGATCCGTTTTAATATGGTATCCGAATCAATACCGACTTCGTGGTATAGAATATCCACATTTCCATGCTCCACATACTCATCAGGGATTGCTATATTAAGTACATTCACATAGATTCCCTGTTCGTTATAAAAACGGGTGATATGCTCCCCGAAGCCACCATTTATGACATTCTCTTCCATGGTAACGACCAGTGTATGTTTCGATGCAGCCTCCATTAACATCTGTGTGTCTAACGGCTTTGCAAAACGGGCATTGATAAGACTTGCAGGAATACCTTCCTCCCTTAATGCCGCATGCACTTTTTCAGCCGTCTTAACCATCGATCCTAACGCAACCAGTGCGATCTCTGATTCACGATAGATCCATTCACTCTTGCCGGCGGAAATCGGCTGCCTGTATTCTTTCAACCCGTCATACGCTTCCCCACGCGGATACCGCACTGCGATCGGTGTCGGAAAATCGACGGCATACTTGATCATATCGGAAAGTTCCCATTTATTTTTCGGTGCCATGATCGTCATGTTCGGAATCGCAGACAGATAGGATATATCGAAAATACCCTGGTGTGTCTCTCCGTCACTGCCGACAAGTCCTGCCCTGTCGATTGCAAAAACAACCGGCAGATTCTGAATACACACATCATGCAGGATCTGGTCATATGCACGCTGCAGGAAAGATGAATATACCGCAAATATCGGTTTTAACCCTGCCGCCGCAAGTCCTGCCGCAAACGTAACTGCATGTTCCTCCGCAATTCCAACATCAAAGAAACGACCCGGGAACATATTATGAAAACGTTTGAGTCCCGTACCATCCGTCATAGCCGCTGTGATTGCTACCACTTTTTCATCACGGTCACCAAGCTTGCGCATCACAGTTGAAAAAATATCCGTGTAGTTTGCTTTCACTCTCGGTTTGCTTGGCAATCCGGTCTCAATATCAAACGGCTCCGTACCATGAAATCTTGCCGGATGGCGCTCGGCAGGCAGATATCCTGCACCTTTGTGTGTTAAAACATGTACCATGACCGGGCCTTCAATATTCGACGCTTCTTTCAGCAGTCTTAAGATTCCCTTCATATCACTGCCATCAACCGGTCCTAAATAAATGATGCCCATCTCTTCAAAAAGCATGCCCGGAATAAACAGCTGTTTGATTCCACTCTTCGTCTTACGGATCCGCTCTACCATTTTATTGCCGTAAACCGGAATCTTGTTTAGCGAATTCATCACGCCCATTTTCAGATCCAGATAGGCATCTGCCGTCCGAAAACCGGACAAATATGTCGAGAGTCCACCGACATTTTCAGAAATAGACATATTGTTATCATTCAGCACAATAATAAAATTAGATTTTAACTGTGCCGCATTATTCAGAGCTTCAAATGCCATGCCGCCAGTCAGCGCACCGTCCCCGATCACAGATACGACCTTATAATCCTCGCCCGCGATCTCTCTGGCATGTGCATAGCCTAATCCGGCAGAAATCGAGGTGGAACTGTGTCCCGTATCAAAGCAGTCACAGTCGCTTTCTTTTCGTTTCGGGAAACCGCTCATCCCGCCATATTTGCGGAGTGTATCAAAGTTTTCTCTTCTTCCGGTTAACAGTTTATGTGTGTAGGACTGATGACCAACATCCCAGATCAGTTTGTCCTTTGGCAGATCCAAAAACAGATGAAGCGCCATGGTAAGCTCCACCACACCCAGATTTGACGCCAGGTGTCCACCGGTAACCGATATTTTCTGAATTAAAAATTCACGGATCTCATCCGCTAATATCTCTAACTCTTCCTCTGAGAGTTCTTTGATATCATTTTCTTTTTTTATTTTTTCCAATATCATACTGACTTCCTCTGTTTCCCGGTTCTCTTTTTGTACCGATTTATTCAGGATATAATGAGCGCAAGAGAGTCAATATGCCTGCATAATTGACGAACGGCGAATTGGATCATGCGCTGTTTTTGCACAGGATATAATGAGCGCAAGAGAGTCAACATGCTCGCATGATTGACGAACGGCGAATTATTTTTCACGCGAAATCAGATAGCGCAATAATTCTGTCAGGAATTCATTTTTCACAACCAGTGTCTCCATCTGTGCGATCGCCTTTTCCGAAAGGTCTGCAACATCCTGTTTTGCCTTCTCGATTCCTTCATACGTCACATAGGTGCTCTTGTGATTCTTCTCATCACTGCCGATCGGCTTTCCAAGCACTTCCATCGTACTTGTCACATCGAGGATATCATCCTGTATCTGGAATGCAAGGCCGACTTTTGATGCCACCTCTTCCACGATCTTTTGTTCACTTCCGGTCGCCCCAGCAAGAACAGCTCCAATCATCATGGACGCCTCGATCAGCGCACTTGTCTTGAGACGATAGATAAAATCAAGTTCTTCTTTTGTCATATCACAGGTATTCTCAGACTCAACATCCACTGTCTGTCCGCCGACCATTCCATAAATTCCCGCTTTTGCAGACAAAATGCGGATTGCTTTTCCAATTCCCGGATTCTGTGGTTCGATATCCAGTGCCTTCGCCGCCGTCTCAAATGCATATGTCAAAAGAGCATCCCCGGCAAGGATCGCCATTGCCTCCCCATACACCACATGTGTTGTCTTTTTGCCACGGCGGTATTCATCATTGTCCATCGCCGGAAGATCATCATGCACCAGTGAATATGTATGTATCATCTCGATTGCAGCCATAAACGGCTCGATTACTTTCGATTTTCCGCCAAACAGCCGGTAAGTCTCTAACATAAGAATCGGCCGTAATCTTTTTCCTCCTGCAAGAAAACTGTAATTCATTGCTTCGATCACAGTTTTCTGGTATCCCTTTTCCTCTGGCAGATAGGAAGTTATGATCTGTTCTGCCTCATCTGTATGTCTGCCTATTTCCGCTTTGATATCCATATCTGCTCCTCCATATGCACCGTCTGCATCTTAAAAATCTTCCAGTTCCCCTTTGGCATTTAAAATCTGCATCTTTTTCTCTACGGTATCTAACATCACATTGCACTCTTTTAGTTTTTCCACACCGCTCTGATACAGCAAAAATGACTGTTCCAGTGAAATCTCCGGCTGTTCCATCTGTTTTAAAATATCCTCAAGCTCTGCAAAATTATCTTCCAGCGCAGGCTTGTTTTTTGTTTCATCGCTCATGCAAAACCTCCGTCACCTCTGCCTCTAACGCACCTTTTAACAGGCGGATTTTCACACGGTCACCCGCTTTCACACCCTCTGCATCTGTAAGTGTATGCCCGTTTTCATCTGTCACATAAGAATATCCCTGTGCAAGTTTTTTTACCGGCGACACACCCTCTAATCTTTCCGAAAGCAGCGCCAGCTTATGCCTGCGCAGCTCAATCATATGCTCCATGCGGTTTCTTAGCTGTTCTTCCAGATCTGCCGCATATTTTCTTTTTTCGCGCAGCTGCCCCTCAGGGCTCAGATAGGAAAGTCTGTCCTTTGCATGTTCTAATTCTTTTCGCATCTGCTGGATGCGCTGCATATTCAATAAGAACATCCGCTCTTTGATCTCGCCAAGTCTTCCCTCCACTGCCGCATAATCAAACACTGCAAGTTCTGCTGCTGCCGACGGCGTCGGTGCCCGCAGATCTGCCACAAAATCAGCGATCGTCCAGTCTGTTTCATGACCGACTGCTGAAATAACCGGAGTTTCACACTCAAAAATGGCTCGCGCTACCTCTTCCTCATTGAACGCCCACAGATCTTCAATCGAACCACAGCCCCTGCCGACAATCATGACATCCACCCCAAGCGCATCTAACGCATGGATTCCATTTACAATACTCTCTACAGCACCATCCCCCTGCACTAAAGCAGGGTATAAAATCAGCTGCACAAACGGGTTACGTCTCGCAGAAATATTGCGGATATCCTGCACCGCAGCACCGGTCGGTGCTGTCACAACTCCGATCTTCATTGCATACGGCGGGATCGGCTGTTTGTATTCTGCCGCAAACATTCCCATTTCTTCTAATTCCTGTTTCAGAGCTTCAAACTTCTGGTAAAGGTTTCCCGCACCGTCAAGTTCGATTTCTCTTGCATAGATCTGATACTTTCCATCACGCTCGTATACTTCCACCGAACCCGTCACGACAACCTGGTCGCCTTCTTTCATCTGGAACTTCAGACCTTTTCTGCTGCCCGCAAACATCACTGCGTTAAGCGTCCCGGCTGCATCCTTGATCGTAAAATAGATATGACCGGACGTATGATATTTGCAGTTAGACACTTCTCCCTTTACACTGATCCGCTGTAACATAAAATCCTGGGCAAACATATTTTTGATATATGTATTGACCTGCCCTACGGAATATACGTTTTTCATCATACCAGTTTTGCCAGTACGCCATTTACAAATGAAGGTGAATTGTCCGTGCCGTACTGTTTTGCAAGTTCCACCGCCTCGTTGATTGCAACTTTCGCCGGTACATCTTCCTCATACAGCATTTCATACACTGCCAGACGGATCAATGTCAGATCAACTTTTCCCATTCTTCCTGTTTTCCAGCCTTCTGATACCTCATTGATCTTCGCGTCGATCTCCTCAAGCTTTTCAGAAATCTTTTCTACTTTTTCAAAAATATATGTCTTGTCTTTTTCTTTCCAGCTGCAGGCATCATCCTCACACAATGCAATCTGCTCTGACATCTCTTCCTGATTATAAAATTCCACACGGAACAGCATTTTAAATACCTGCTCTCTTATCTCTCTTCTGGTCATATTCTTTTCTTCTGTCATCCTTTCTTCTTGTATTCTTTTACGCATAAGGAAAAAGGATGTCGCTTAAGACACCCTCTTTTCTTAGAATAGCATTATTTATTGTTGCCCATGTCCACACTTGCGATACGGATGTTCACTACGGATACTTCAAGTCCTGTCATATTTTCAATCGCATTTTTTACTCTGTCCTGTACTTTGGCAGATACCTCCGGAATGGAATAACCATAAGAGATATTCAGCGCAACGTCCACATTGACGGTTCCCTCAAGCACCTCTACTCGAATGCCTTTGGAAAGATTCTTCATGCCAAGCTTACTAACAAGTTCATTTGTAATGTTGCCAGCCATGGAACCTACCCCTTCAACCTCTGTAGCGGCAAGCCCTGCAATGATGGCAACTACTTCATCTGCTATCTTCACTTCTCCCAAATTACCATCCTTTATTTTAAATGTTTTTCTATCCTCACCCATCGCTAATTGCCTCCTAAGTGATATTATAAACTTATTATAACAGACTATTCTTGTTTTGGAAACTAAAATTTGTATAAAACCGGGATTATCTGTCAGAATGGTAGTATCTTTATCTTTAAATCAGTTTGATATAGACATCTAACTGCTGTTCTTACAATTCTGCCACTAAATCTGCAAATTCTCCGAGCTCTCCTCGTACCTCATAGGTTTCCAGGGCATTGTAATAATCCAGTCGATTTTCTTTTGCGATAGATACCGGCCATTCCCAACTGGCGGAACATGCCCCGCACCACTGATCCGTCCTTCCTGATTCCGGTAAATACCACCAACTATAATATTTTCTGTCAAAATTGCATGAATATCCTTTTCAATAGGTTCATCCAGTATTTTTCCTTCCGCAATGCACTTTTTAACATACTGATACGCCTTCTTGTGATTGACAACTTCATATATTTCACGCAGTTCTTTTCCGCCTACAGATATTCCATCTTCCAGTACTACCTTGGTTTCCATCAGCGTCAATGTATTACCTTCTATAGCTGTGGAATTATGTGTAAAAGTTAATTCAAAGTCTTTTTCATAGGAAGATAATATTGGCTTTGCACAGTTTTTGACTTTGAGTCATTTCGATAGTATGGCTCATGTGAACGTTAATACTTATCATAACCTAACTGATCGTCCATTTCGGCTTCTAACATTCCCTGGATTGTACTAGCCAGCAAATTTTTAAAGCGCCTTATATATCATTAACAGTTTCTATGCAAAAGTAGTTATTTTTTTAAACAAGAAGATTAAAGTGAAGAAACACCAGAATCGACATCCACCGAATCTAGCGTTTCTTTATCATAGAATCATTTTACAGCCCTTTGCTTTTACTCGTCCTTATAAGTATTTCTTACATTTTTAAGCTTTGTCTGTCCAGATACTGCTATTCCAACAACATCTACTTCTAATCCAGGATAGTACGGATAAAATCTATTTTGTTTCCATTGACTAACGGTCATATCTCCAGAAGCCTTTTTGAAAACCATTCATATGCTTGATCCAAGCAAAAAACGGCATCTCTACAAAATGTAATATTATATTTAGAATTATTCCGTATATAATAACAGTCAAAATAATATTGTGACATTTCTATTTTTGTTGTATCATATACAAATTTAATATCTGGATAATATACATCAACATTTGCAGAATAGATATATCCATTTTTCATCTCGTAAATCCATAATAAATTATCAAGACAACTTGATGATTTCAAATACCGAACCCCATCTTAAAAAAATAACTGCATCACAACACCTCATTTTTACGCAAAAAAAGAGAAGAAAGTTTTCACGTTCTTCTCATATTTTTGTCATATCAGAGCTCTATTTTCTTTTGTTTTTTGGAGTGTGTATGCTACACACTATCTACACACTTTCGCTATCAAAATATGTGCCATTTTATACAATTTTATAATTTTCTGAAGCAAACCAAATACGGCTCTAAGTCTCTATTTCCGGGAAAACGACCTTATTTCCGGGAAGACGACCTTATTTCCGGGAATACGACCTTATTTCCCTACAATCTCCGCCGTATCAATGAACTCATACGGTGTCGTCTGGTACACATAGTAGTTCAGCCAGTTTGAGTAGAGGATATTCCCATGTGACCGCCACTCCAGCCTCGGCTTTTTCGTATCATCATCATCCGGATAATAGTTGACCGGGAGATCGATCGGCAGTCCTTTTTCTTTATCACGTTTGTACTCCTTGTCAAGTGTGACACGGTCATACTCCGGGTGTCCCATGACGAAAATGCGTCTGCCTTCGTCTGCGATTGCAAGGAACACACCTGCCTCATCAGACTCGGCAAGAATCGTCAGATCCGGTATTTTACGGATATCTTCCGCTCTCACTTCTGTATGTCTGGAGTGCGGTGCCATAAAATAATCGTCAAAGCCGCGGACTAACGGCACTTTGCGGTTCATGACATGATGTTCAAACACCCCGAATACCTTTTTGTCCAGCAGATGCTTTTTCAATCCATAATGATAATAAAGTCCTGCCTGTGCACCCCAGCATAAATGCATCGTAGATGTCACATGTGTTTTCGTCCATTCAAAAATATCACACATTTCCTTCCAGTAGTCTACTTCCTCAAATTCCATCTGTTCCACCGGAGCCCCTGTGATGATGAGTCCGTCAAAATAACGGTTTTTTACTCCATCAAACGTCTCGTAGAATTTGTTTAAATGGCTCATGGATGTGTTTTTTGACTCATGGGACGATACTGTGATAAATGTCACATTGATCTGCAGCGGTGTGTTTGACAGCGAACGCAAGAGCTGCAGCTCTGTGTCTTCTTTTAACGGCATTAAATTCAGGATCCCAATCTCAATAACGCGGATATCCTGATGTGTTGCTCGACTTTCATCCATAACAAATATATTTTCCTTCTCCAATATCTCTTTCGCCGGTAAATCACTCTGTGTTTTAATTGGCATAATATTCTCCATTCTCTGAGCAACTTGTTGCGAAGCGGCGACGGAAATTTCAAATTTCTGTCTGCCATAAAAGATATTTGTTTTGCTCAGAAACAAATATCTGTGTGGCAAATAAGCTATCGAGCTTATTTGCCACACTATTCTCCATTCTCTGCGCTGATTCCAAGCAGTACAAACAGTTCTGCTTCCGTGAGCACCGTGATTCCAAGTTCCTGTGCCTTTGTCAGTTTGCTGCCCGCACTCTCTCCTGCAACAACATAATCTGTCTTTTTCGATACGGATCCTGATACTTTTCCGCCGTATTTCTCCACCAGTTCCGCCGCTTCTTTTCTTCCAAGTGTCGGCAGTGTACCTGTGATGACAACTGTTTTTCCACTGACTGCCGAATCGATCGTCTCGGTCTCTTCCGCTTCCATGTTCACACCTAAAGACTTTAGGCGGGCAATCATTTCTTTATTTTTTTCATCATGGAAGAAACGGAAAATGCAGTCTGCGCTGACTTCCCCGACATCGTCCACCTCCATCAGGGCATCCCTGTCAGCATCCTCTAA
>OHZJ01000557.1_pt1 | contig 17472 bp, 19 predicted proteins | sample 1580411 | NCBI WGS metagenome assembly OHZJ01 (sample SAMEA3882519, study PRJEB24775) | human gut metagenome | biome: human-associated habitat; feature: intestine environment; material: feces | place: Netherlands | collected 2009/2010 | reverse complement strand
TCGGAGATTTGGTTGGCGGTACTTACTCCAACGGAAGTGATGAAAGAGATTATGCCGACCAGTGGTTCGAGCGTTGTTGGTTCGGAATGTTCCCAGAGCCTACACTTCTGAACCACTTATTACATTTGGGTTATGAACCAGAGCATTATCTGTTTTGGTTGAAAAACGTAGAGAAAATAAAATCCGACATTGAAATCACTAAACAGAACATAGCAGAGCCAAGTGATGAATGGAAAGACATTGTATACCACAAGTACAATGATGATAGAACAAGCTATGAGTGTGTGCCTTGTTACAATAGTGTCGATGAATATATAGCAAGCGAAAAAGAAGATTTAGAAAGCTATAAGGCAGACTTAGAAGAAGCACTGGAAGAACTGAAAGACATGAGAGAGGACTGGAAACCAGAGAAAGAGCCGAACATGGACGAGGAAATCGACCTCATTAAGAAGTGGGTAAAGGAAAGAGAGGACTTTATCAATGAATAGGACAAGACCAAAGCAGATAGTCATAAGAGTGTCAGAGGAAGAACTTGCACAGATAAAAGAAAAAGTAGAACAGTCTGGAAAGAGCCAACAGCAGTATATCATCGAAGCACTTACACAGTCGAATATTGTCAACACAGACGGAATTAAGGAACTTATACCAGAGTTAAAGCGAGTAGGTAATAACCTCAATCAGATAGCACACGCATTGAATGGCAGCAGCTATTATTCGTATAATCTGATAACGGAAAATCAAAAGGAGCTGACAGAGATATGGCAGTCATTAAAGCAGTTTCTTCAAAAGCAGGCATAGGGCAAGCACTGGACTATGTGACGAAAGAGGAAAAGACGGAAGATAAACTTGTCAGCGGTCTGCACTGTGAACCAGATACCGTTAAGGACGAAATGCAAGCCACCAAGGAGCTTTGGGGCAAGACTGGTGGCAGAACCTATAAGCACTTCGTACAGAGCTACCATGAGGACGAGCATATCACACCAGAGCAAGCCCATAAGAATGCTGTGGAGCTTGCCAAGAACACAGAAGCATGGAAAGGGCATGAAGTGCTTATTGCCACCCATATAGACCGAGGACACATACACACCCACTTTATCGTAAACAGTGTGAATTATGAGAACGGTCACAAGTTGCAGTGGAGCAAAGCGGATCTGCAGAACCTGAAAGACCGGTGCAATGAACAGAGCCGGCAACAAGGGCTTCATGTTCCGGAGAAAGGCAAGACATTCTCCGGAGAAGAAAGAGAAGAAACTGTTGCGTGGAATAAAGAGACATACAACCTCTTGAAGCAAGCCGAGAAAGGCGAGGTAAAGAGCTATGTTCAAGATATAGCATTGTCTGTTATGGACTGCCGAGAGACAGCCAGAAGCCGAGAGGACTTCATAAAGCAGATGAACGAAAGAGGGTACGGAGTGGACTGGCAAGACAGCCACAAGTACATTACTTTCACAGACCTTGAAAGGCAGAGCCAAGGGGAAAAACAATGTAAAGTCCGCAATAATAAACTGGAAAAGTATTATGCAGTGGACTTTGGAAAGGAGAGCTTAGAGCATGGGTTTGAAATCAATGCACGCAGAGAAGCAGAGCGAACAGCCACAACAGAGCGTGCAAGACAACAGCTTGATAGAACAGCAGTCGCAGAGAATAGCGGAGCTGATGAAAGAGCAAGAGCAAGACAGCTACTTGATAGAACAGCAGTCGCAGAAGATAGCAGAACTGGAAAGGCATATCAGCCAGATAACACAGCAGTCACAGAAGAAAGACTCTCAAATCTCCGAAGCTATCAGCCAAGCCGAGGAATGGAAAGCCAGGGCAGACCAGGAACAGACCAGGGCAAAAGACCAGGAACGGAAACTACTGGCAGAACAACTGAACCTCAAAAAGACCTTGCAGAAGAAAGGCTTGCAAGCCTCCGAAGCCATAAGCCAAGCCGAGGAATGGAAGAACCAAGCCGAGAAATCGGAGATACAGATACAGAAACTCTTATCCGAGAAGCAAGAGCTGGTATCGACAGTAGCCGAACAAGGGAAGAGAATAGCGGAGCAGACAGAGCAAATAGAGAAGCTGAACGAAGCAGACAACGTGCTGAAGCTCAACGCAGAGCTGAAGAAGCAAAACGAGAAGCTGAAGCAAGACAAGCTCAACGCAGAGCAAGAAGCCGAAGCTACGGTATCGAGCGTTAAAAAGGAATATGCAGCCAAGGGCAGAGAGCTTGACCGAAGAATAGGGGAAGCTGCCAAACAGTCCGCAGAGCTGAAAGAGGAACGTGCAAGCATAAATCAAGATGTGGAGCGGAGAGCAACAGCCATGTACCAGAGCCGAAAGAAAGAGCTTGACAGCAAGTTCAAAGCCCAGTCATTAAGCTATGACGGGTTTGTTCTGGGGCTACTGCTTTACGGAGTGCTTACAACAGTGTTCACAGCAATACGTTCAGAACAGTTTGTAAGCGATTTTAAGGCTTTTTTCATAGCAATAGGGCAGTTCCTTGTCAATGCATTCCAGTTGCTTCTTAAAGGCGGTCAGTGGGCTTCACAACTGGGAGATAAGATACCACAGCCAGTAGTGGCTACCATAGTGCATTATCTTCTTTTAATCGTCTTTGTGGGCGGTATCGGTATCGGTGTGGGTGTGCTTATCTTTCTGGGAGCAAGCAAGGTGTTTGAGTTCTACACAGACGATTATGCAGACACGTTGAGCCTTGCGGTGTTCCTGATAAGCCTTGCTGTATCGGTGTACTTTGCAGAGCCTATAAGGGCGGCAATCCCTATCAATCTTCTTTTACTGCTGATACTGGTACATATCGTGTATGTGCTGATAAGGTGGTATGTAAAAGGGTGCAAGAGGTCAAGGGGATATTATTAAATTGACACCCCAGTTATGGGGTGTTATATTTAGCAAAAAAGGTAAAAGAAACTTCATTGATAATATAAGCCCCCTATAGCCCTTTAGGGCTAACAGTCCGAGGGTAGCGGATATTATATATTATATGGCAGAAAAGAGGTGTTTATACATGGCAAGGAAGCCGACTGATAAACAGTTGTTTAAGATGAAAAATGAATGGTTGGGGCAGTTCTATGAGGAAGTGAAGCCAAAGGATTTTTACAGAGCTGTGTTTCCAGAGGGGAGCTTTGAGAGAGAAGGACACCCAGAAGATGAGAAGTGCAATGGAATTCTCACTGTGATAGAGGGGGAAAAGGCAAGGAATTATATAGTCTTTGATGATCTGAACATGGTTGATGAGGTCAAGGGGGCAGAGTTCGCTATCATGTCTCCAGTCGGCTATTCTGGACGCAACAGAACAGCAAAAAACGCAAGGTGGCTGTATGGGATAGCTATAGACCTTGACGGAGTGGAAATGGAGCAGTTAAGAGATGTGTTCCACCAGATGAAGCACGATTTTCTGCCACAGTGTACTTACTGTGTGAACAGCGGGCATGGACTGCACCTGTACTACCTGTTCGAGAAGCCAGTACCGCTATACAGACATCTGCAAGACCAGTTAAGGGAGTTTAAGTATGAGTTGATCAGAAAGATATGGAACAGGTACACAAGCACCTATACAGAGCGTGAGCAAGTGCAGTATCAAGGTATCTTCCAAGGCTTCCGTATGGTCGGCACCCAGTCGAAACTGGGAAAGCGGTATCCAGTGACAGCTTTTGAAACTGGGGAGCGTGTCACAGTAGAGTATCTGAATGACTTTCTTATGGACGATAGCAAGGCTGTGACAGATTTCAAGTATAAGTCCGATTTGAGCCTTGCCGAAGCCAAGAAGAAGTACCCAGAATGGTATGAAAAGAGGATTGTTAGGGGCGAGAAAAAGGGCAGATGGCATATCAAGAGGGATTTGTATGACTGGTGGCTGAGAAAGATACAGAGCGGAGCGGTGTCAGTGGGGCATAGATACTGGTGCCTGTCTGTGCTTGCATCCTATGGTATCAAGTGCGATATTCCAGAAGATGAGGTATTGACGGATGCTCTAGCGCTGTTACCGATGTTTGATAATATCAGTGATGATGAACATAACCGCTTTACCAAGCGTGATGTACTGGACGCAATGAATATGTATCAAGAAAACTATGTTACATACAGCAGAGCCGAGGTTGAGCGTGTCAGCGGTATATCCGTGCCGCAAAACAAAAGAAACGGAAGAAAGCAAGAGCAACACATAAAGATTATGAATGCTATTCGTGATATTGAACACCCAGACGGAGAATGGAGAAACAAAGAGGGCAGACCAAAGGGAAGCAGTCAGCAGAAAAAACTGGTCGAGAAATGGCAGAAAAGCCACCCAGACGGAAAGAAAGCCGACTGTATTCGTGATACTGGATTGAGTAAGCCGACAGTTTATAAGTGGTGGCAGACAGTGGGAAAAGAGACTGATTTGGTAGAAAAGAGACAAGGAGCGGAATGGTATGAAAACAATAAAACAGATTGCTGATGAACTGGGAGTCAGTAAACAGAAAGTCTATCGGTTCATAGTCAGGAACCACATCACCGCTTCGAGTGAAGTGAAGCAGTCGAAGTTATATGATGAAGCGACTGAAATGCTGATAAAACAAGGAATTTTAGAAGATGAACCGTATCAAAAATCACATCATGAAGCACATCAAAACCATATCAATGATACGGTTAGTGAAGCGGTTATAGAGCTACTCAGGAAGGAGCTGGAGCAGAAAAATGAGCAGTTACAAGAAAAAGATCGGCAGATCAGAGAGAAAGACCAGCAGATTTCCGAAATGCAAGCACAGCTATCTATGAACCAGAAATTGATGGATCAGGAGCAACAGTTGCATATGATAATGGAACGAAAGTATCAGTTAATAGAACAACTGCATGATCAGGAAGAGCCTGACACAGTAGAAGACAAGAAGTGGTGGCAGTTCTGGAAATAGCGAATTTGCAAAGAAATATTATTTTCAATAATATTGAATATAGAATATAAGGTGGAGAAAATGAATATGTTATTAGGTGAAAAACTTAAAAAAGCAAGAAAGAATATAGGAATGTCACAAAATGAAGTCGCAGAAGAATTAATGCTTTCAAGACAGACTATTTCAAAATGGGAAAATAATGTATGCTTGCCGGATTTGGAAAATTTTCAAAGAATATGTAAGCTATACAAAGTTGATTTTAATACAATATTGAGTAAAGACGAAGGGAAGATTATTTATAATATTGATAAGAGCGAGAAAGAGGAGGAAGATACTAAAGAAATAGATATAAGATACAGACATTATTTAATTCCATTTTTTTTCCTGAAGGTTCTATTGGACAAAAAGCGGAGAAAGCGTGTATGTAAGAAATACATATTGTTATTAATTGGAAATATTCTAATTACCGTCATATTGGTGGCACTTTTTGTTTATAGCGAAATTCCAAAAAGCACCACCAGTCAATTAACTTTTTAAATTACATTAAGTGTAAAACGGTATGCATTTTCCAATGGTAAAAAGTCGTTTGGTTTTGTGGGATCTGGAACAACTAAAGCACATATTTCATAAAGCCCTTTTTCTGATGGTGCTGTAAGGGCAAGTGTTCCATAGGCAGTTTTCGAAGCTTCAGTATCTACTAACAAATAATCGGCATTATTGATCTGGGTTTGATGATAATTAAGAGTTACTATTAATAGCTGACTATCTGCAGCTCCAATTTGCCCTATTCTATATGCTAAATTAACGGTGGAACCGGCTTTTGCATTGATTTCGGGCGGTGGCAATTTTACACCATCTGCGTTTTCGTCAAAGTCAGTATTTATCATAATGCTCGGAAAATCTAAATTGCAAAGTGTGTATGACGTATTAGTTTTTATATTAAGATTGTAATCGGAAGCTTGAGTATTTTGAATAAAAAAGTCATATGATAGAGAATAATTATTGGTTTTCAATTTTGTGTCGCTTTCATGCAGATCAGTTCCCCAAAACAAAGAAATCAAAAATTTATGATTTTCATTTGAGGAAATGTCAGCATCTAGTTTAAAAGGAATAATAATGTTTTCTCCATCTTCCAAATAAATATTGTCAGTGTTGTATTCTTCAGATAAAAAGGTTAATGGAATTTCCTGATAGTCTAAGTAACCAGTTAACTGCATATAGCGATTTTTTCCGGCATTTTGAATAGAAGCATATAAAACAGTATCATCACCAATATTTTTTAATGTGCCAGTAGTATCTTCTCCACGAGAGTCCTCAGTGAAAATATTAAAATAAACACCGTCTCCGTTTAAATGTAGTTCCTCTGGTTGAACTAAAGAGTGCTGTTTATAGAAATATAACATTATAGGACTGGCTATTATAATTGTCGAAAGGAGGACAATTATAATTGTCCTCCTTTTGACAATATGTTCTTTTCTCACTATTTAGTAAGAGGCAGATGTGCTCGCTGACTGCCAACCAGAGGATGATGTGTCCTGTAAACGATGTTCTCCATTGAATTTCACGCCGCTTTCTGTACGAGCAATGATAGTTCCGGATGTTACAGAAGATGCGTTTGACTTAGTAGCCCATGATGTGTAGTCTGTGTATCCGCCACTCGTAACCTTTGTACGGGCCTTGATGGAATATGCATTTCCGGCATATGTACTAGTTTTAGCATATGCCCATGGTTTTCTTCCTAAAGGATTTTCATGGATCAGAGTTCCCGTTCCCCAAGAAGCACGTGTTACTCCATCAGTAAGGGCAGCTTCCGTCCGCTGGATGCCTGTATCAGGCCCTTCAACCTCTGAGGCATGGACCGGAATCGATGAAAAGATACAAAGACCACAGAGTAAAGAACTTGCTAATAATTTTTTGAATTTCATAAAATGTCCTCCTTTTACTTTTTGAATTTGATAATTTCAGTATTCCTTAAAGGAGAGAAAAGATAAAGAATGCATATGGTTACATCGGTGAAAGATAGTGTAAACATATATTTACATAAAGGTTTACATGACAAAATTATGTGAGTTGAGGCCATAATTTTGTCCAAAAGAGGCATACTTGATTTTGCCGGTGGCATATGCTATACTGGCAATAGCCGAAAAAGAGATTGTATCCAAGTGGTACAAAGTGAAAGCCCCGGAGTTGCCGCTCCGGGGCTTTCTTTAGGTTAGTTGTCACTGTCGTTTCTGTCTAACCATTTGCAAATATAGTAGCCAACTATTTTTGCCATAACAGAAACCAAAAAAGAGATTATCAGCTCCAAGTGATACACCCCCTTTCTGTTGCCAGAATGGGTGCGACAACGCTGTAAATTATATCACAGTGGCAGAGCTGCCACAATAAGCTATTTCCCCTTAATTACCCAAGAGGCATAAAAAAAAGAGTGTCAAGGGCAGTCGTAAGACTGTGTAGTTTACCCTTGATACTCTTTTTTGTTGGCTACAATGTCCGAGGGGAAAATGCTTGTCCGTCCGTTCCGTTACTCCCTCATGGGTTCGATTGTCCATTCCAAAATGAGAAAGTAAAGGGTTGTCTGCGACAATTTTTTTCTATGCTGCCATTCGCTGATCCGCAAGCGGAAGCTCATGGAAGCACAGAAAAAAACAAGCCCTTGACTATCTCATTTTTCCATTCCCAAAGTCACCCAAGAGGAAGTAAGCTCCACTGTATTTCTGGCGAAATCCACGCACGAATATATCCGCTTGACAAGTGGCTATCACTATGCTATATTATGTGTAGCGGATATATTGCAAGTTCCCTAAAGTGATAGCCTAACGGCTACACTTTAGAACTTGTGAGGGTGGCAAAGCCCCCCTTCAATCCCCCTTTGAGTGACCGCAGATATGCGGTAAATTGTTGAGTGATAGCCAAGAAGAAAGAGAGGTAAAAGCATGAGTTGGGGCGAGGAACAGCAGAAAGAAATTGAGACAATCAGAGAGAGAAAAATCACAGTGAAATTGTCGGATGCAGATTGTGACAGACTGGCGAGAAAGTGTGGGGAGCATGGTCTGACAATCGGAGAGCTGATAGAGAATTTTGTCGGAGATTTGGTTGGCGGTACTTACTCCAACGGAAGTGATGAAAGAGATTATGCTGACCAGTGGTTCGAGCGTTGTTGGTTCGGAATGTTCCCAGAGCCTACACTGCTGAATCACTTATTGAATTTGGGTTATGAACCAGAGCATTATCTGGATATGTTGGAGAACGTAGAGACAATAAAATCCGACATTGAAATTACTAAACAGAACATAGCAGAGCCAAGTGATGAATGGAAAGACATTGTGTACCACAAGTATAATGATGATTTTACAAGCTATGAGTGTGTGCCTTGTTACAATAGTGTTGATGAATATATAGCAAGCGAAAAAGAAGATTTAGAAAGCTATAAGGCAGACTTAGAAGAAGCACTGGAAGAACTGAAAGACATGAGAGCGGACTGGAAGCCAGAGAAAGAGCCGAACATGAACGAGGAAATCGAACTCATTAAGAAGTGGGTAAAGGAAAGAGAGGACTTCATCAATGAATAGGACAAGACCGAAGCAGATAGTTATAAGAGTGTCAGAGGAAGAACTTGCACAGATAAAAGAAAAAGTAGAGCAGTCTGGAAAGAGCCAACAGCAATATATCATTGAAGCCCTCACACAGTCGAACATTGTCAATCTGGACGGACTGAAAGAGATATATCCAGAGCTGAAAAGGCAAGGCAACAATCTGAACCAGATAGCCAAGAAGCTGAATGAAAATGGATATGTGGACTATAAGCAAGAGCTTCCTAACACCATGAAAGAGGTGAGAGAAGTATGGCAGTTATTAAAGCAGTATCTTCAAAAGCAGGCATAGGGCAAGCACTGGACTATGTGACAAAAGAGGAAAAGACAGAGGATAAGCTTGTCAGCGGTCTGCACTGTGAACCAGATACAGTAAAGGACGAAATGCAAGCCACCAAGGAACTATGGGAGAAAACCGGGGGAAGGACATACAAGCACTTTGTCCAGAGCTACCATAAGGACGAGAAAATCACGCCGGAGCAGGCACACAGGAACGCCTTACAGCTTGCAGAGAATACGTCGGCATGGAAAGGGTTTGAGGTGCTTGTGGCTACCCATAAGGACAAAAAACATATCCATACGCACTTTATCGTCAATTCCGTCAATTTTGAGGACGGGCACAAGCTGCAGTGGAGCAGCGCCGACCTGCAGGAGCTGAAGGAGCGGTGCAACGCACAGAGCAGGGAGCAGGGGCTACACGTCTCAGAAAAGGGAAAGACCTTTGAAGGAGCGGAACGTGAGGAAACAGTGGCATGGAAAAAAGAGACGTACCAGCTTCTGAAGCAGGCGGAGCAGGGGAAAGTGAAAAGCTATGTCCAGGACATTGCCCTGGCAGTCCTGGACTGTAAGGAAACAGCGACCAGCCGGGAAAGCTTTATTCGGCTGATGAATGAAAGAGGGTACGGAGTGGACTGGCAGGACAGCCACAAATACATCACATATACCGACTTAGCAAGGAAGCAGGCAGGAGAAAAGGCTTGCAAAATTCGTAATAATAAGCTGGAAAAATACTACAACATGGGTTTTGGAAAGGAGGAACTGGAGCATGAGTTTGAGAGAAATGCACGAACAGCAGAAGTCAGAGCAGGCAAGTCCGAGAGAACGGATCCAAGAACTGAACCGTCAGAGCCGGACAGAGCTGGAGAACAGCCTGCTGAAGGAAGCCTTAGCTTTGTCGAGCGAGAGCTGCGAGGAATTGATGAAGCAGTCAAATCAAGGACAAGCAAGGGCAGAGCAGAACAGGCAGAGAGACGCCGAGCTGAGCAGGCAGCTCATCAGCGAGCTGAAGAAGCAAGTCGAGCAGTTAGAGAACAGCAACGAACTACTTCAGAACGCCATATCAGCCGGAATTGGGAGCCTGAGAGATGAGGTCAGAGAAAGTACCGTCCAAGAGGTAAAAAAGGCGTTACAGGCGAATATAGAGGCGGTACAGAAGGCAACAAAAGCTCTTGAAAAGCAGTCTGATACGCTTACAAGCGTAATGAAGCAGAAAGTCCGGGAGCTGGAGGAAAGCAAAAACAGCTTTTTCAGATATGAGGGCTTGAAGATATACCTGTTTTGGGGCGGTATGGTCTGTAATATTGGGACGTTTTTGATAGTGTTATATTATTTATTTGTCAAGTAAAGTTTTATAAAAATGTTATATATAATTAATGTTTTTTTGTTGAAAATATAGTATAGTAAAACAAAAAGGAGGGGATGCCAATGTACTTGTTGCTTTAGATGCTATAAAAATACATTGACATAGGAGGAAAATTAATGAGAAATATTCGCAGATCTGTAGCGTTAGCTTTGGCAGCAATAATGATGATGGCTATGAATATGGTTAGTTTTGCAGCAGATACAGCTCCTGCTGAAACCGAGGCGGTAGAATCGGTGACTCGTTCAACTAATGGAGAATCTGTTTTGCTGGATAAAGTATATTTTGCGTGTGATGGAAAAAACACAATTTCTTCTCGAGAACCTATTCCTGCTACAGCTTTAGATATTGAAAATAGAATTTTAGGAAGTATGGAGTATTTTTATGATGGTTTAGATTCATCTGGAAGACCGCAGTACACAGTTAAGGCATCTATGACGTCTAATCCATTAAAATTAAAATCCAGTAAACTTGTAACAAGAGCTGAAGGAGTAAATAGTTGGCATACAAATGAAGAAGATCATAATGGGTATACAGGAACTAATTCTCGAAGCTATGTATATACGACTCCGAATCCACCATCAAATCCATATTGTGAAGCAATATTAACCGCAACTGATGAGAAAGGTGACGAATACGCAGTATGGAAAGGAACTCTTCGTGATGCTAAGTAGAAAATACTGAAATATTGGTAAGAGTAGTGATGAAAATAAGAGGGAGTGAAGTGAGGATGAGATATTCTTAATTCACTCCCTTTTTTTAGAGGTCAAAAAGGTGCAATAAATTCATTGATAAGATAAGCGATAAGGGCGAGAGGGAGTGAGGTGTAGATATTGACACCAAAAAGGCACTCCCTTATACTTGAGAGAAAAAGGTGCAAAAATCTATTGATAAGATTAGCGGTCAAGCGGAGTAAGGGCAGTATATTATATAATATATCTAAGTAGGAGAAAAATATGCGTAGAAATACAAAAACAATGTATGAGTGGAGAAAGGTATATAGGGATAAAGAGGAGCTGATGTTGGAGAGAGGTTTTCCAGAGGTCAGCCCCCATGAGTTCTATCGTGACTTGTTCCCAGAGGGGAGCTTACAGAGTGCAGAGCATGACGGAAAAGGAAATGTGATTGCAACCCAGATAAGACCATCTGGAAAGGGAAGAACGAAGCAGTGGGTTATAGATGATAGTCTGAATATGCTTGATAAGGTCATAGGGGACGAGTTCGGACTGATACCGCCTATCACGTTCTATGGCAAGACACACACGAAGCAGAACGCACATGAACTGTATGCGGTTGCAATAGATATTGATTATGTCGGAAAACAGCAGTTGAAGAACCTCTTGAAGCAATTCGGGAACGGAGTACAGCTCCGACCGACCTACCTTGTGAGTTCTGGAAAGGGTGTCCATGCCTATTACTTTTTGAAAGAGCCAGTACAGTTGTATCATAATCTGGAAGATACCCTTGCGGAGCTGAAAGAAGCATTTATCCGCAGACTATGGAACGATACGAGCAGTATCAGACCAGACAGCCCAGATATAACAGGTATCTATCAAGGCTTTAGGTGTGTTGGGAGCCAGAGCAAGCTGGGGGCAGACTTCCCAGTGAAAGCCTATAAGATGTCGGATAACCGCTATACTCTGGAAGATATAAAGGACAGCATACCGAACTGTAAGGTTGATTTATCGGTACTTACAGAGAAGCCGAAGAAAGAAAAGAGTAAGCTGTCACTGGACGAAGCAAAGAAGCTGTACCCAGAGTGGTATCAAGAGCGAGTTGTAGAGGGCAGACCGAAGAAAAAAGGCACATGGGTGTGTAATGAAGCCCTTTATGAGTGGTGGAAGAACAAGATTTTTACCGAAGTAAAGGTAGGCGGTAGGTACTTCTCAATCATGGCATTGTGTGCGTATGGCTTGAAATGTGGCATATCTGAAAGACGAATAAGGCAAGATGCCTATTCATTTTTGGAGCATCTGGAGAGCCTTACAGATGATGAGGACAACCATTTTACAAGGGAAGATGTAAAGGACGCATTGAAAGCCCTCAAAGCTGATAACAAGCTACTTTCGACTATGGCAAGCCGAGAATGGATAGAGAAGCAGACGAAAGTTGTCATACCGCCAAATAAGAGGAACGGCAGAAAGCAAGCCACGCACTTAAAAATCGCACGTTTTACCCTTGAAACAATGAATGAGGACAGGGGCAAAGCTCTACAAGGGAGACCAGACAAGGCGAAGATTGTCGAAGAATGGAGAGAAAGCAACCCTCTGGGAACAAAAGCGGACTGCATCCGAGAGACAGGACTTGCAAAGCATACGGTTTATAAGTGGTGGAAGTAGGGCATACTTGAAATGCTGAAAGGCATATGCTATAATGCCAGTAGGCAAGAAAGACGAAAGTGCTCATTGTGGCACGCAAAAAGCCCCGGAGTTGCGACCTCCGGGGCTTTTCTATTCCGTTGTGGCAAGGTGGCTTATGCCTTAGGCTGGCTACCGCCTATTTATCTCCGTCCAGCCATTTGCAGATGTAGTAGGCGACTACACTTGCCAAGACAGAGAGTAAGAAAGACGAAAATATACTCATGGTGGCACACCCCCTTTCTGTACCTGTATAGGGGTGGTAGCGTTGCCCATTATACCATAGTGGCAGAAATGCCACAAGAAGCCATTTCCCCTTGTTTATTATCAGAGCCATAAGGAAAAGAGTGTCAAGGGCGGTCGAAAGACCGCAGCGTTTACCCTTGATACTCTTTTTTGTTGGCTATCATGCCGGAGGGGGAAACGGCTGTCCGTCCGTTCCGTCACTTCCCCTTGTGCTTCATTGTCTGTTCCGGCGGAAGAAAGTAAAGGGTGGTCTGCGACCATTTTTTATCTGCTGCATTCGCTGATCGGCAAGCCGAAGCTCATACTGCAGATAAAAAACAAGCCCTTGACTGTCTCCCTCCTACACTTCCAAAGTCGCCCAAGAGGAAGTAAGCTCCACTATATTCTTGGCAGAATATACGCACGAATATATCCGCTTGATATAGGGTGTCTATCATGCTATAATATGTGTAGCGGATATATTGCAAGTTCCCTAAAGTGTTACCACTTTAGAACTTGTGAGGGTGGCAAGCCCCCCTTCAATCCCCCTTTTAAACGAGCCGGAAGGCTCATAATATGACGGTGGTAGCACCGAAGAAAGAGAGGTCAAAGGCATGAAAAAAGATATGGATAAAATTCAGTTTGAGTACAGATACGAGGTGCAGGAGCTGATGAAAGTAATTGATAAATATGTAAAACAGAATCCGGCAGAAAAGGAAAATAAGACGCTGGAGCGTTTCTTTGACCTACTTGATGTCATGGATATGGAGTGGTAAGGGTATGAACAAGACAAGACCAAAGCAGCTATCATTCCGGGTAAGTGAAGAAGAATACCAGCAGCTACAGGAGAAGATTTCAGAGAGTGGAAAGAACCAGCAGGAATATATCCTTTCCTGTGTGCTGGAGAAGCAAATCGTGAATACGGACGGTATCAAGGAACTTATCCCGGAACTGAAACGGATAGGGAACAACCTCAACCAGATAGCAAAGCGGTGTAATGAGGGGGGAATGTTGCCGAGTGAAGCGGAAGTGCGGAAGCATGGAGAGGAGCTGAACAAAGTATGGCAGTCATTAAGGCGGTATCTTCAAAGGCGGGCATAGGGCACGCCATAGATTATGTGACAAAAAAAGAAAAGACAGAGGAGAAGCTTGTCAGCGGTCTGCATTGTGAGCCGGAGACGGTCAAGGAAGAAATGCAAGCCACAAAGGAGCTGTGGGGCAAGACGGATGGAAGAACCTATAAGCATTATGTGCAATCCTACCATGAGGACGAGAAAATAACCCCGGAGCAGGCTCACAAGAACGCTGTCGAGCTGGCAGAGCATACAAAGGCATGGAAAGGGCATGAAGTTCTGATAGCCACGCATATAGACAAGGGGCATATACACACGCATTTTATTGTCAATTCCGTAAATTATGAGGACGGTCATAAGCTCCAATGGAGTAAGCACGACCTTAAAGACCTAAAGGAACGGTGCAACGAGCAGAGCCGGGAACAGGGCTTGCATGTGCCGGAGAAAGGAAAGACCTTTGCTGGAGAAGTCCGGGAAGAAACGGTGGCATGGAGCAAAGACACCTACCAGCTTTTGAAACAGGCAGAGCAGGGAAAGGTCAAAAGCTATGTGCAGGATATTGCCCTTGCGGTGCTGGACTGTAAGGAAACAGCGACCAGCCGGGAAAACTTTATCCGGATGATGAATGAAAGAGGGTACGGCGTAGACTGGCAGGACAGCCACAAGTACATCACATATACCGACTTAGCCAGGGAACAGGCAGGAGAAAAGGCTTGTAAAATCAGGGATAACAAGCTGGAAAAATACTACAATATGGATTTTGGAAAGGAGAGCATGGAGCATGAGTTTGAGAGAAATGCACGAACAGCAGAAGCAGAGCAGTCCAAGAGAGCAGCTTCAAGAGTTAAACCGACAGAGCCGGACAGAGCTGGAAAACAGTCTGCTCAAAGAAGCGTTGGCGATGTCGAGCGAGAACTGCGAGGAATTGATGAAGCAGTCAAATCAAGAACAAGTAAGGGCAGAGCAGAACAGGCAGAGAGACGCAGAGCAGAACAGGAAGCTCATCAGCGAGCTGAAGCAGAGCGTAGAGCTGCTGAAGAACAGCAACGAATTGCTTCAAGACGCTATATCGGGCGAGATTGGGAGTTTGAAAGATGAGGTTAAGGAAAACACCGTCCAAGAGGTTAGAAAGGCGTTACAGGCGAATATAGAGGCTATACAGAGGGCTACAAAGCTTCTTGAGAAGCAGTCTGATACACTTACGAGCGTGATGAAGCAAAAGATCCGGGAGCTGGAGGAAAGTAAGAACAGCTTTTTCAGATATGAGGGCTTAAAGCTGTACCTGTTTTGGGGCGGTATGGTCTGTAATATTTTAGTGTTTCTTATGCTGTTATATGGTATGCTTGGTAAGTAAAAAGAAATCGACAAATCGGAAGGTTGAGAAAGGAGATTAGTCAATGAAAAAAATATTAGGAATCGTTGCTGGTGTTGTTGGAATAATATCTGTTATTGTGGGTGTTGCATTGAAGATGAATAATAATGCTATTGCTATAATCGGAGGTGTAGATGGTCCTACCTCGGTATTTGTCGCAGGAAAGTTGAATAGTGTTCTTGTCAGCATCTTGCTTATTGCGATAGGTGTTGTGATGTTGATAGTAGCGATAATTTTTTATTTTTTGAAGAAAAAATAGTAGTGCTATACTGGTAGGGAAAAGGGAGAGAAAAATCGCCCTTTTTTAAGAGGTCAAAAAGGTAAAATAAAATATATTGATAATATAAGCCCCCTATAGGTGTTTTAGAGGGGAGAAGAAAGGTGGTGGACTTATGGCAAAAAAACCGACTGAAAAGCAGTTGTATAAGCTGAAAAATGAATGGCTTGGGCAGTTTTTTGAGGAAGTGAAGCCGAAAGAGTTTTATCGGGCTGTTTTCCCGGAGGGAAGTTTTGAGAGAGCTGGGCATTTTGAGGACGGAAAAGCAAATGGCATTATAACTATAGTCGAAAACGATAAGGCAAAGAATCGGATTGTATTTGATGATTTGTCAGTCATCGATGAGGTCAAAGGGGCGGAGTTTGCCGTAATGTCTCCTGTGGCGTATTCCGGTAGAAATAGGACGGCAGCCAATGCAAGGTGGCTGTATGGTATAGCGATAGACCTTGACGGGGTGGAGATGCCGCAGCTCCGTGATGTGTTCCATCAAATGAATCATGATATTATTCCGAAATGCACTTACTGTATCAATAGCGGTCACGGGCTGCATTTATATTATCTGCTGGAAAAGCCGGTCCCTTTGTATAAGCATTTGCAGGATAAGCTCCGAGAGTTCAAGTATGAGCTGATTGCGAAAGTCTGGAACCGATATACAAGTACATTCACGGAACGGGAGCAGGTTCAGTATCAGGGGATTTTTCAGGGATTCCGTATGGTTGGAACGCAGTCAAAACTGGGAAAGAGATACCCGGTAAAGGCTTTTGAAACAGGCGAAAGAGTGACAATTGAGTATTTGAACGGTTATCTCATGGATAAGAGCAAGGCGGTCACAGATTTTCACTACAAGAGCGATTTAAGCCTTGCAGAAGCACGCAAAAAGTACCCGGAATGGTATGAAAAGCGAATTGTGCAAGGGGAGCGCCGTGAGCGTTGGCATATCAAAAGGGACTTATATGATTGGTGGCTGCGGAAAATAAAAGAGGGAGCTTCTGTAGGGCATAGATACAGCTGCCTTTGCGTTTTGGCGTCCTATGCCGTTAAGTGCGATATTCCGGAAGATGAGCTTTTTACGGACGCTTTTTCCCTATTGCAGTTTCTTGATGATATGTCAGATGATGAGCATAACCGTTTTACTAAGCGTGATATAATGGACGCTATGCAGTTTTATCAAGAAAATTATGTCACATATAGTCGAAGTGAAGCGGAAAGAGTATCGGCTATTCCTATGCCAGCGAATAAAAGGAATTACCAAAAACAGGCTGATCACTTAGAAGAAGCAAGGGCAATTCGTGATATTCGTATGAAAAGACAGGATAGGGATTGGAGAGAGGGAAATGGTAGACCAAAAGGCAGCGGAGAAAAGTCGAAGATTGTCGAAGAATGGCAGCGTCAGCACCCGGACGGAAAGAAAGCAGACTGCATACGGGAGACAGGATTGAGCAAGCCCACAGTTTACAAGTGGTGGAAGTAGGGCATACTTGAAATGCCGAAAGGCATATGGTATAATGCCAGTAGGCGAAAATGACAGAAGTGCTCATGTGGCACAGCAAAAAGCCCCGGAGGTCGCAACTCCGGGGCTTTTCTATTCCGTTCTGGGTGGGTGGCTTAATCCCAAGGCTGGCTACCAGTTATTCTTCTCCGTCCAACCATTTGCAGATGTAGTAGGCAACTACACTTGCCAAAACAGAGAGAAAAAATGACAGAAGTTCACTCATGCGGTTCACCCCCTTTCTCTACCTGTCTGGGGGCGGTAGCGTCGTTCATTATATCACAGGGGCAGAAATGCCACAAGAAGCCATTTCCCCTTGTTTATCATCAAAGCCATAAGGAAAAGAGTGTCAAGGGCGGTCATAGACCGCAGCGTTTACCCTTGATACTCTTTTTTGTTGGCTATAATGCCGGAGGGGAAAACGGCTGTCCGTCCGTTCCGTTACTTCCCCCTGTGCTTCATTGTCCGTTCCGGCGGAAGAAAGTAAAGGGTGGTCTGCGACCATTTTTTATCTGCTGTACTCGCTGATCGGCAAGCCGAAGCTCATACTGCAGATAAAAAACAAGCCCTTGACTG
>OHZJ01000553.1_pt1 | contig 17569 bp, 13 predicted proteins | sample 1580411 | NCBI WGS metagenome assembly OHZJ01 (sample SAMEA3882519, study PRJEB24775) | human gut metagenome | biome: human-associated habitat; feature: intestine environment; material: feces | place: Netherlands | collected 2009/2010 | reverse complement strand
GAGAAGAATCTTTTCTGGACGATGTAAAGGACCTGCTGGAAGAAATTTTGGAGGAGTAAAATGTTTTTTGGATGGTTTGACGCTATATTCAGCTTCATTTTCCCAATCCTGTTCCTGCTTTTTATTGGAATGTTTTTCTTTGCTCTAATTTCAAATCTCCGCACATGGAACAAAAACAACCACTCGCCGCGGCTTACCGTTCCGGCAACAGTGGTAGCAAAGCGCACCGATGTTTCGCATTCCAGCAGTGCCAATGCCGGCGATATGTCCGGTGCGCACGGATACGACACTAGCACATTTACATCGTACTATGTGACTTTTCAGGTGGAGAGCGGCGACCGCATGGAATTTGAAGTGGACGGAAGCGATTATGGTCTGCTCATGCAGGGCGACATCGGAAAGCTGAGTTTTCAGGGCACCCGCTATCTTGGGTTTGAGCGGAGCTAAGTGTTTCTTACATTATATAGTATGGAGTGCTGTATGAACGATTTGTTTATCCAAGGGCTGACCATCGACTGGAACAGAGTTCGCCCATACAATTATGTTCGTCAGATTCCTGCCATCAGTGGAATCGACACTTTTACATTCCATAAGCCCATTACGTTCTTTGTTGGCGAAAATGGAAGTGGAAAATCTACGCTTCTGGAAGCAATCGCTGTTGCTTACGGCTTCAACGCAGAGGGTGGAACGAAGAACTATTCATTTTCCACATACAACTCCCATTCGGAACTATGTGAGGCTATGACGATTTCCAAGGGGTATCGCAGACCAAAGTTCGGGTATTTTCTCCGAGCAGAGAGTTTCTATAATGTAGCCACCAAGGAAATCGACTATTCCGATGACGATCATCCCTCCAAAGGCTATCACCAAAAATCACACGGTGAAAGTTTCCTCGCCATTGCGCAGGACTACATGGGTGCAGATGGAGTCTATATTTTTGACGAGCCGGAAGCCGCTTTATCCCCGCAGCGGCAGCTCACGTTACTGATCAACATTTATCGGTGTGCCCAAGAAGGGGCGCAATTCATTATCGTATCACATTCACCCATTCTCCTCGGAATGCCTGATGCTGAGATTTTTAGCTTCGACAATGGCACGATTCATCCTTGTCAGTATGAAGATACGGACAGCTACGTTATCACCAAAACATTTGTAAATAATCGGCAGCATTTTTTGAACCAGCTTCTGAACGAAGAAACGTAATGCCGGGAAAGGACATTCCATATGAGTGATTCTACGTTGAAAGAGCTTTGGCAGCAGGTCGCTGAAAAGAAAAGCTGCGAAGCAAAACAGAAAGAACTGACCGCCCAGAGAGATACGCTTGCTGATTGCCTGAAAAAGCTGGAAAAATCCAAGCTGGCAGAGCAGGCTGATGTGGACCGTCTGGAGGGACACAGCCTTGCCGCATTTTTCTATCAGGTCATCGGAAAGATGGATGAAAAGCTGGACAAAGAACGGCAGGAAGCCTATGCAGCCCGTGTCAAGTACGATGCGGCTCTCCATGATCTTTCTTCCGTTGATGCCGACTTGGAGCAGATTCAAAATAGACTGGAACGGCTGTCCGATTGCGAAAGGCAGTATCAAGCTGCTCTTTCCGAAAAAATCAAAAGCATCAAAGTCTCTGCCCACCCTGCCGCACAGCAGCTTGCGGAAAGCGAAAGCCGCATTGCCGCACTGAAAGTTCAAAAGCGGGAGCTGCTGGAAGCCATCAACGCAGGAAAGACTGCCTTGCATACGGTCAACGAAGTTCTCGAAACCCTCGACAATGCCGAGGGCTGGAGTACATGGGACGTAATGGGCGGCGGTTTGATGGCCGATCTTGCCAAGTATGAGGAACTGGACGATGCGCAGAAACAAATCGAACAGCTTCAAGTGGAACTGCGGCGGTTCAAAACTGAGCTTGCTGATGTTGAGATCACCGCAGACCTTCAGGTTACGGTGGACAGCTTTTTGAAATTTGCGGATTTCTTCTTTGACGGCCTCTTTGCAGACTGGGCAGTTCTGGATCACATCAATCAGGCACAGAGCAGAGTGGAGAATACCAAAGGTCAAATCAAGCGAGTCCTTGCACTTCTGAAAAAGATGCGCGAAGATGTTGATGTCCAAATCGCTGACGAAAAAGAGAAGCAGGAGCAGCTTGCAGTGGAAACTGAACTGTAAGTTTGAAGAGTCCGCTTATGTGATATGATTCGATAAAACCGAATTTACAGGAGGTGTTTCGATGAAAACAAGAAGGTTTGCTTTATGTCTGGCAACGGTTTTTCTGGTGGCGATTTATATCAATATTCAGAGAAGCCATACTTTCACCCTTTCAAACGATGAGGGCACCATAAAGACAGAACAAATACAGCCACTTTGGGGAACTGTAAAAGTGAGCGGTGATTGTGATACTGAGGTGGTCTTTACCGATGTAGAGACTGGAGAAAAATACAGAATCGGATATATTACACAGGGCGTAACGGAAAGAATCAAACTCGAAAGAGGCAAATGGTATAAGGTGGCGGGCGGAGGTAACCTTACACTGAATCCGGTAAACATTCGAGTCGAATAAATGTAAGTTCCTTGCGGGCAGCTATGAAAGCTGAAGCTGAGAAGAAAGTTTTGAATATTCACATATGAAGGAGTACAGTTCTATGAGTTACGGTTGGGCAACTGTTTTCACTTTAGCGGCATGGTTTGCAGGGCTTGTGATTGATGTAAATGTGCGGGTCGGCGACCTCGGTTTACGAACCGTGCTTCCCGTCATCGTGATGGGGTGCTGCGTTATGAAGTACATAAAGGGCAATAGCAAATAATCTTATCTCGATACACTTTCCAGCGGGCAACCCCAAAACGGTTGCCCGCTATTTTTATACCCTAAAATCTGAAAAAGGAGGCCAAAATGCCAAGCAAAACCGAAGAATATCTCGCCCTTGCCCAGCGCACGGCCAACGGCTTGACCCGATACTGGGAAAGCTGGACGGATTACCTGACCACTGCGTCCCGGCTGTACAAGTACCCTTTTGCGGACCAGCTCATGATCTACGCCCAGCGCCCGGATGCCACCGCCTGCGCCGACTTCGACATCTGGAACAACCGGATGAACCGCTATGTGCGCCGAGGTGCCAAGGGCATCGCCCTGCTGGACGAATCCAGCGGATTTCCGCGCCTGCATTACGTCTTTGACGTAAGCGACACCGGGGTGCGCCGCAATTCCCGTGATCCGGAGGTGTGGCAGTACAACGATGACCTGAAACAGCCTGTTTCGGAAATGCTCGCCGCCACCTACGGCATCAGCGGAGAGCGTGTAAGCCAGCAGCTTGCCGATGTTGCCGGGAAACTGGTGGCGGATTACTGGGACAACAACGGCGGCGACATTCGTGCCATCGTTGACGGTTCGCTCTTGATGGATTATGATGAAGCCGGGGTGGAGATGCAGTTCAAGTCTGCCGCCGCCATCAGCGTCACCTACACGCTGCTGGAACGCTGCGGCTTTGAGCCGGCAGGGTGGTTCGACAAGGACGATTTTCAGGCAATCTACAATTTCTCTACCCCGGATAGTGTCTACGCCCTCGGCGCAGCAGTCAGCGACATGAGCCGGGAGGTGCTGCGGAACATTGAGCGCACCGTAAAAACAACCATTCGCCGCCGTAATGCAGAAAGGAGCCAATATGAATACGAACAGCAATCTGAACTACACGCAGACCGGGGATTACCTTCTCCCGAACCTGACCCTGAACCAGCCCCGGAAGCCGCTGGGCAAGTACGGCAGGCTGCGCCGGACGTACCTGAAGGAGCAACGCCCGGTGCTGTACCACACGATGCTCCTGAACGGGAGCCTGTACCCGCACCTGATGGAGGTGGAGCAGACGGCAGAGAACCGGATGCAGCAGACCATGGCGCAGCTTCTGAAACAGAACCCGGTCCCGGACAAGGAGCAGAATCAGATGGCATGGGTGCAGCACATGAACAGCCTGAAAGCGCAGGCCGAGGAACTGGTGCTGAACGAACTGATTTACAGTTAAGTTTCTTTGATGCCCACATTCCCACCGAAGTCCAGCAAATTGAAAAAATCGACCAAGCGGAGAGCGAAAAAACGCCCTCCGCTTTTGTTTTGTCGCAGGCGGAGATTGAAAATGCGCTGCGGAGAGGTTCCAATGTTGAAGGCAGCAAACTTCGGATATGGAAAATTTATCAGTTGCAACCTGACCGAAAACTCCGGGCAAAAGCTCTTGCCAACGAATATGCACCGTATGGCCCCGGCGGTTCTTCACACACTTATCTGGACGGAAGCAGTGGTTGGCTTGACCATGACAGCAAGGGTCTGACGTTTGAGCATTGTCCCGACCATCAGAAAGTGCTTCTCCGCTGGGATCGGGTCGAAAAATATATTGACCTGATGATTCAGTCTGACCGCTACCTGTCGGACAAAGAAAGAAGAGCCATCGACTTTCCCCTTGAACTGAACGCCGCCAGTGCAGCCGAATACACTGCATTAAAGGCGCAGCACCCGGATACTCTGGTTGGATTTGAAGCTGGCGGCAATTTTATGTTCTATGGAGAAGATGCTGCCAAGGTCGCAAAAGTTCTCAACAGTGCTTTGTTTACGAGAGAAACAGCACTGGGCGAAGTTCAGGTCACAGGCTTTCCACCTAGCTTATGGGCAAGAAAGTCAAAAGAATTGTGGTCTGCGGGCAATGATGTTTACCTTGCCGGATTGAACGAAGATGGGACTCATCACCAGACTAAACATCTGCACAAAGAGGACTATCTGCCCATCGGCTCCATCATCAATATGGATGGCCGGAAATTTCGGATTGACGGAGTGGATTTTGATAAGGGCAGCGTTACCCTGCAGGATGTGGCACTGGCAGAAATGCGGATACCAGTTTTCCGGGAGGAACCGCTGGCGCTTGTCCGGGAGTTGTACGAGGAGCAGGATATGATGGAATCCCCCCTGCCCGATTACAAGGTCGGTGACAATGTTGTGGTCGAACTCCCCACTCGAACTATTGAGGGGAAAGTTGGCTATGTGGGTGAAACGGATGTGCGCATCGACACCAGTGCGCACGGGCAGTCATGGGATAACGAAGTTGTCAATAAGCAACAATTCGAGGAGGGCTTGCGGCAGAACGAACAGGTTACTACGCAGCCAGATGATACTGTAAAAACGGTTGCCATATACCCCGCTGAAGAAAACCGTATGCCTTATGATATTGTGATCCAGACGATTGGCTCAAAATCACCTACTCTGGATGCAGTTGAACCGGAACGATCCACACTTGAACTTGCCGGGAACTTCCACATCACGGATGATGATTTGGGTGTCGGAGGCCCCAAACAGAAATTCGCCCGGAACATCGAAGCTATCCGTACCCTGTTCAAGCTGGAAGAGGAGCACCGGGGTGCCACTGCCGAGGAACAGCAGGTACTTTCGCAATATGTGGGCTGGGGCGGTTTGGCAGATGCCTTTGACCCGAGCAAAGATAGTTGGGCAAAGGAATACGCAGAACTGAAAGGACTGCTTTCCGAGGATGAATACGCTGCCGCCCGTTCCAGTACCCTGAACGCCCACTATACCAGCCCCACCGTCATCCGTGGTATCTACGATGCTGTGAAGCGCATGGGCTTCCGGTCCGGCAACATTCTGGAGCCGTCCATGGGCGTGGGAAACTTCTTCGGTATGATGCCGGACAGCATGGCAGACAGCCGTTTGTACGGCGTAGAGCTGGATTCTATCACCGGGCGCATTGCGAAAAAACTGTACCCGCAGGCTGACATTACCGTTGCCGGTTTTGAGACCACCGACCGCCGTGATTTCTACGATTTAGCGGTGGGCAACGTGCCTTTTGGTCAGTACAAGGTCAACGATAAGGCGTACAACAAACTTGGCTTTAGCATCCACAACTACTTTTTCGCCAAGGCCATCGACCAAGTGCGTCCGGGCGGCGTAATTGCCTTTGTGACCAGCCGCTACACCATGGACAGCAAGGACAGCACCGCCCGCAAGCACATGGCAGAACGTGCCGATCTGCTGGGTGCTATCCGCCTGCCCAATAACGCTTTCCGTGCCAATGCTGGCACGGATGTTGTCAGCGACATTATCTTTTTGCAAAAACGTGACCGCCCCATTGACCATGAGCCGGACTGGGTGCAGTTGGGCAAGACCGAGGATGGCTTTGCCATCAACCAGTATTTTGTGGACCACCCGGAGATGGTTCTGGGCGTACTCTCCACCGAAAGCACCCAGTACGGACGAGAGGAACTGACGGTTGCGCCCCTTGAGGGCATCAGCCTTGCCGACCAGCTTGCAGAAGCGGTGCAGCACATCGAGGGGCAGTACACCGCCGCCGAGGTGGACACTCCCGACATTGCCGAAGAAGAAGCCGCCCGGCGCACCCTGCCTGCCGACCCGGAGGTCAAGAACTTCTCCTATACCGTAGTGGACGGCGAAGTTTTCTACCGGGAAAATTCCGTGATGACGCAGGTGGAACTGTCCGACAACGCCAAAGGCCGTGTAGCTGGTATGGTGGAGTTGCGCCAGATTGTCAACGAACTGATTGACCAACAGTTGAACGACTACCCGGACGAGGACATTAAGGCATCGCAGGCCAAGTTGAATGCCGCCTATGATGCCTTTGCCGCAAAATACGGCCTGATTAACGACAAGAAAAACGCACGCCTGTTCGATGATGACAGTTCCTACTATCTGCTCTGCTCACTGGAGAATCTGGACGAGAATAAAAATCTTAAGTCCAAGGCAGATATGTTCACCAAGCGGACGATTCGGCCAGAGCGTGTTGTCACCAGCGTGGATACCCCCAGTGAAGCACTGGCAGTGTCCATCGGAGAACACGGTAAAGTAGACCTGCCTTATATGGCAGAACTGCTGGGCACTCCCGGTAACTATGAGCGCATCACCACCGAATTGTCCGGCGTGATTTTCAAAGACCCTGCTGCGGATGCTGACGACCCGGAAGCAGGCTGGCAGATGGCAGACGAGTACCTGTCCGGCGATGTCCGGGCAAAGCTGCGGATGGCGCAGTTTGCCGCCGAGACCAACCCGGAATTTGCCGTCAATGTGGATGCGCTGACCAAGGCGCAGCCCAGAGAATTGGAAGCCTCCGAAATTGATGTGTGGTTGGGTGCCACATGGCTTGCACCTGAAATCATTCAAAAGTTTATGACCGAGACCTTCCAGATCCCCTACTATCTGCGCCATGCAGTCAAGGTGAGATATTCTCCTTATACCGCAGAATGGCGTGTAGAAGGCAAAACTGCCACCGGACGGGGCGATATTATCTCCTCTGAAACCTACGGCACATCCCGTGCCAACGCCTACAAGATTTTGGAGGAAACTCTGAATCTGAAAGACGTCCGCATCTACGATGCCATCGAGGATGCCGAGGGCAAGCCCAAACGTGTGCTGAACAAACGGGAGACCATGCTGGCGCAGCAGAAACAGCAGGTCATCAAGGATGCTTTTGCCAACTGGGTCTGGCAGGACCCCCAGCGGCGCATTGCGCTGGTAAAACAGTACAATGAGTTGTTCAACAGCACCAGACCCCGTGAATACGATGGCTCCCACATCAAATTCGTGGGCATGAACCCGGAGATCACCCTCCGGGAACACCAGCGAAATGCCATCGCCCATGTGCTTTATGGCGGTAACACGCTGCTTGCACACGAAGTTGGTGCGGGCAAGACCTACGAAATGGCGGCATCTGCCATGGAAGCAAAACGGCTGGGGCTGTGCCAGAAATCCCTCTTTGTGGTGCCCAACCATTTGACAGAGCAGTGGGCTTCGGAGTTCCTGAACCTCTACCCCAATGCAAAACTTTTGGTGGCACGGCGCAAGGACTTTGAGACTGCCAACCGCAAAAAATTCTGTGCCCGCATCGCCACCGGCGATTATGATGCCGTCATCATCGGCCATTCGCAGTTTGAGCGCATCCCACTGTCCTTTGAACGGCAGGAGCGCATTATTCAGGAGCAGATCTACGAGACCCTTGCCGCCATCAATGAGCTGAAAGTCCACGCAGGTGAGAATTTCTCCATCAAGCAGATGGAAAAGACCCGGAAAACGCTGGAAACCAAGCTGGAAAAACTGCGCTCCGATGAGCGTAAAGACGATGTAATTACCTTTGAACAACTGGGCGTTGACAGGCTTTTTGTGGACGAGAGCCATTTTTACAAGAACCGTGCGAAACGTTGTGCATAAGCCCTTGTTGACAGCAAGGACGAAAAGCACCATGTGATTGCACTTAGCAATAAGAAAATATCACAGAGAACTTTAATCTCAAAATCAGGGGTGAAATTCCTCTGCCGTACAGAACCAATGTCGAGGAACAAAGTTCCAGAGAATAGGTCAAAATTCAAGACAGTACGAGAGCTAATACTCCACTGTGCGTTGCCACCTGTAAGTGTGCATTGTACAGAGCGTGGTGAAGGCGTAACCTGAAAACCTAAACCTCTGCAAAGAGGCATGGATAATAATAGTGCGGGCTTCCGAAACCTATGGCTATCCGATAGGGAAAGCTATGCAGCATCGTAAGAGCGAACGACATCCGAAAGGGTGACCCTTGGAAAAAGTGTGTGTGGCTGGTTTTTCTGCACACGCCCTGTGGGATGAAATCCCCATCAGGAATCATGCAGCAACTGTGGTTCAAAGCATGGTTAGATTTTCCCGGTGTAAGGTAGCGGCCTAAGGGTTTCAGAACAAGGATAGAGATTAAGGAACGTTTGAGAGCCTGTTGTTGGAGCGTTACAGCACAGTGAAAGCAACAGGAAGTCAGCCGTATCATAGTAGTCTGGACTGGGTAATGCCAGTCAAACGGAATTGAAATATTCCATGGCGAAGGATACGAGTCAAATCGATTTGTAAATTTCACAAAACGAAAATCCTATAACTCCCTGAAAGATGGGTGACGAACTGCGAGGTGAAAACCTTGTGCATTTGAACGTCAGATTTTCAACGGAAACGGAACTTAAAAAGATTCAGGATTTTCTCTATGAGAAGTCCGGTCAAGGAGTATCGTTCACCGGTCTGGTGGAAGCGATGGTAAATGAAGTGACCATTGTAACCGCCGTCCACAATATCAAGTCCAACAAAGGCAGCAAAACTGCTGGCGTGGATAAGATAAAAATGGACAAATACCTTCAAATGCCCAAAGATGAGCTTATTTTATTGATTCAATCGAGTTTTCGTAACTACCGACCCAAGCCAGCCCGCCGTGAATATATCGAAAAGAGTAACGGCAAGAAACGACCGCTGGGTATCCCCACTGTATTGGACAGGATTATACAGGAGTGCGTGCGTATCATTATCGAGCCGATCTGTGAAGCGAGATTTTATCCGCAAAGCTACGGCTTTCGCCCCTATCGGGCACAGAAACATGCAATCCGGGGTATCATCAATGTCATAAATGCTGGATGTAAATCGCCCGACCAGCCCGTGTGGGCCATTGAGGGCGACATCAAGGGATGCTTCGACAATATCAATCACCGCCTGCTGCTCCAAAAACTCTGGAGAATCGGTATCCATGACAAGCGTGTACTGAAAATTATCAGTCAGATGCTAAAAGCTGGATATATGGAAAATGACCTGTTTCATGCAACAGAGCTCGGTACACCGCAGGGCGGAATCCTTTCACCACTTTTATCCAATGTTTATCTCAACGATTTCGATTGGTATGTTGGTCGTATGTATATGGAGCCGCACAGACAGTGCAAGCATAAAGGCAACGACACAAGGCGACTAAAATGGGCTGGTGTAACGCCAAAGTACAATTATCGCTACGCCGATGATTGGGTGATTTTGACGTCAACGGAGAAGGAAGCACTCCGCTTGAAATGTGTCTTGACAAAATATTTTCGGAACAGAATGAAACTTGAACTGTCGCAGGAGAAGACCTATGTAACAGACCTGCGGACAAACGGTATACACTTTCTTGGCTTTGTGGTAAAGGCCGAACGAAAACGGAAAACTCCTGACCCGGCAACATGGACGAAACATCTGGTTGGAAAGCCGCTGCCGGATATGGAACGGTTAGGAAAGAAGATTAAGAAACTGCTCGAAGAAGTGCACCGCATAGAACTTTGTCAAAAAGTCAATGTGCAGGCTGCGCAAATTCAGTACGTCAACTCTGTCATTATGGGTATGGCACAGTACTTGCAGACATCCATCTGCTCTCGTGCCTACCATGCGATAGACCGCAGAGTAAACAACGCTGCACTGGCTGTATGGAAAAAGCTGTACCCCAAACGGTACAACTCCATGCAGGTGCCGCTGAAGGTGCTTTGCAATCTTCCTGACCGACACAAGGGCTACGACAGTAAGACATTTGCGGTATGGGTCGAAGGAAAATGGTTTGGTATAACTTATGCGTTCATCACGCATAGTCACTATGAACCCAAGCCATTTGACCAGAAAATGACGCCGTATACAGTGGAAGGGCGCAGACGGTATGTGAGCTATCGTGCTAAGCACAAGCCACTGCCATGTGACCGTCCATCCGTTAACTCCCCGAACGATATTGCAATGTCAGCATACGCAAAGGGAAGGATGAATTTTGAGTATTATATGAACCGGGAGTATGCTTACAGCAGGGACAAAGGAAAATGTAAATGCTGTGGAAATGCCTTCTCACCCATGCTTCAAAAGCATTGTCACCACGTTAAAAACAAGCTTCCACTTGATAGAATCAATAAAGTACCAAATCTGGTTTGGCTGTGTGAACCATGCCACCGCATGGTTCACAACAGTCCAATACCGCCTGAGCTTGATGCAAAGACGGTAGGCAAAATCATGAAATACCGCGAAAAACTTAAACTGTGAAATTTACAACCACTCTGTGTCCGTGAGAACACAGCAGTGTTGAAATCTGAAGGAAGAAAGTAAATCGATTTGATGGTACGCCGGGTGCGCTGAAAGGTGCACGCCCGGCGTGAGGTGGGGGAAAACTTGGAGATTACTTCAAAAAGTTACCTATCACAACAAAGCAGACTACTCTGCGGACTGCTTCGCAGCCGCAGAGGTGCTGCACATTCTTTTTGACCACAAAAATGCGGAATGTCGCAGGATTATCCACCAGCGAAGCGCAGAAATCCAGCGATATGTTCGGCAAGTGTCGCTATCTGGACGAGATCACCGGCGGGCGTGGCGTGGTGTTCGCCACGGGCACGCCCGTGAGCAACTCCATGACCGAGTTGTACACGGTCATGCGGTACCTCCAGTACAGCACCTTGCAGCAGAAAAAGCTGACGCACTTCGACTGCTGGGCATCCACCTTTGGTGAGACGACCACGGCCATTGAGCTTGCCCCGGAGGGTACCGGCTACCGTGCCCGCACCCGGTTCGCCAAGTTTTTCAACCTCCCGGAGTTGATGTCCATGTTCAAGGAGGTTGCGGACATCAAGACCAGCGACCAGCTCCATCTGCCTGTGCCCGAAGCAAAGTTTGAGACCGTGGTGGCAAAGCCGTCCGACATTCAAAAAGAGATGGTGCAAGAACTGAGCAAACGTGCCGCAGATATCCACTCCGGTGCAGTAGATGCCTCCGTGGACAATATGCTCTGTGTCACCAACGACGGCAGAAAGATCGGCTTGGATGTGCGCCTGATGAACCCCATGCTGCCGGACGACCCCAACAGCAAATTGAACGTCTGTGTGCAGAACGTGTTGAAGATCTGGGAGGAGGGCAAAGATCAGAAGCTGACCCAACTTTTGTTCTGCGACCTCTCGACGCCGAAAAACGACGGCAACTTTAACGTGTACGATGACATTCGCAAGAAGCTGGTTGCCGCCGGTGTGCCAGAGAACGAGATCGAGTTTATCCACAACGCCGACACCGAAGCGAAAAAGGCGGCATTGTTCTCCAAAGTGCGCTCTGGCGATGTGCGAGTTTTGCTTGGAAGCACGGCGAAAATGGGAGCGGGCACCAACGTCCAGTCCCGACTTGTGGCGGTGCATCATCTGGATGTTGGCTGGAAGCCCAGCGACATGACCCAGCGCAATGGTCGCATCATCCGGCAGGGCAATATGAATAAGGAAGTCAAGGTGTTCAATTACGTTACGGAAGGGACATTTGACAGTTATTTGTTCCAAACTTTGGAAAACAAACAGCGATTTATCAGCCAAATCATGACTTCAAAATCCCCGGTGCGCTCCTGCGAAGATGTAGACGAACAGGCACTTTCCTATGCGGAGATCAAGGCACTTTGCGCCGGAAATCCGCTCATCAAAGAGAAGATGGACTTGGATGTGCAGGTGGCAAAGCTGAAGGTGCTGAAAGCCGACCACCAGAGCCAGAAATTCCGCCTGCAAGACAAGCTGCTGACCAAATTCCCGGCTGATATTCAGGAGACGAACGCCCACATTGCCGGGCTGAAAGCCGATGCACAGCTTGCCGCCGCCCACCCGCAGGTGCAAGAGGGTTTCTGCGGCATGACCATCAAGGGCGTGACCTACGATGAGAAAAAGACCGCCGGTGAGCGACTGGTCCTCGCTTGTTCCGAACTGCCCAACGCCGAAGAAAAGGTCATCGGCAGCTACCGGGGCTTTGAACTGTCCCTGCGGTTCGATACCTTCCGCAGTGAGTATCAGGCACTTTTGAAGGGGCAGCGGAAGTACATGGTGCCCTTGGGCACCGACCCGCTGGGCAACATTATCCGGCTGGATAATTCGCTGAACAGCTTCCCGGAGCGCATCACCGCCGCAGAGAACGAGCTGGCTACCCTGCATCAGCAGCAGGCGGCGGCGCAGATTGAGGTGGAAAAGCCCTTCCCACAGGAGGAAGAACTGGCAGAGAAGTCCGCACGGCTTGCAGAACTGAACGCCCAGTTGGATGTGGACGAAAAGAGCCACGAGCCGGAACAGGACGAGGAAGAACAGGAGGATGCACCTCGCCGTCCCTCGGTGCTGGCGGCGTTGGAGGAAAAATCCGATAAGCCGGAGCCGGTGAAGCCCTTCCGCAGTTATTACGACAAGGACGGTGATGCCCGGTGAAAGAAAAGCGGGACGAGATCATCATTCTGAGGACCACAAAAGCCGAGAAGAACCGCATTTATGAAAAGATGCTGGGCATGGGCATCCGAAGCCTGAGTGCCTATATCCGAAAAATGGCACTGGACGGCTACTGCCTGAACCTTGACCTGCCGCAACTGCGGCGCATGGCATATCTTTTGCAGATATGCAGCAACAACCTGAATCAGTACGCCAAAGCCGCTAATGAAAATGGTCGGGTCTACGCTGCCGACATGGAGGATCTGCGGCAGCGACTGGACGAGCTGATCGACATTGGTCGGCAGATTCTTTCCCGGCTGGCAGAACTCTAAGATTTTTCCCCGCAGTTGGAGGGCTGCGGGGGTACATAAGGGGTGACATCCTTGCAACGCAGGGGTTGACACCTTTATAATAGGGGCGAAAGAAAGGCAGGTGCTGGATATGAGGTTCGTTTTTAAGATGATCGTTTTCCCGTTTTGGCTGCTTACGGCTTTCCTTGCGCTGATGCTGAAATGGACGCTGAACCTGTCGGCGTTTGTGCTGGCGCTGCCCATGCTGTATATTTTCGGCTGCGGTCTTTATACGCTGTACTGCCGGGAGTGGATGCAGTTTTTGATTTTGCTGGTGGCAGAGTTTGGCTGCTTCCTGCTCATCACCGCCGGAACGGTCATTGTAGAAGCCGTGGAATGGTTCAGCGGCTGGATTGCAGAATTATAAAATTTTTATGCCGCCATTGTGCGGCATTTTCTTTTTGCCGGGAGGTGGTAGAATTGGCTGCAACACGTTTGATCGCGCTGCACAAAAACAAGGGCAAGTCGGTTGCGGCCTGCCTGAAAAGCCGCACGGACTATGCGCAGAATCCTGACAAAACGAACAAGGGAGAGTTGGTCAGCAGCTATGAGTGCAGCCCCTTGACCGCAGACGAAGAATTTATGCTCTCCAAACGCCAGTATGAACTGATGACTGGGCGCAGACAAAAAAATGATGTGATCGCTTATCAGATTCGACAGTCCTTCAAGCCCGGTGAGATTACCGCAGAGGAAGCTAATAAGGTGGGCTATGAACTGGCCATGCGTTTCACCAAAGGCAAGTATGCGTTTATCGTTGCAACCCACACGGACCGGGAACACATTCATAATCACATTATCTACAACTCCACTGCGTTGGACAGCACCCGGAAATTCCGGGATTTTTTATTGTCCGGGCTGGCTGTGCAACGGTTGAGCGATCTGATCTGCTTAGAGCATCAGCTTTCCGTCATTGAGATAAAACCCTATCGGGAGCGGCAGAAGCGCACACTCTACCCGCCCAAAGAAAGCAATCGTGACCGTCTATGCGGCGTGATCGACAACATTCTGGCGGAAAAACCCAAAGACTACGAAGATTTTCTGCAAAAGCTGGAGCAGCAGGGATACGAGGTCAAGCGAGGGAAATACACCTCCGTCAAAGGCGCACGGCAGAAGCGATTCATCCGGTTCCGCACTTTGGGCGCAGGATATAGTGAAGAAGAACTGAAAGCTGTTATCTCTGGGGAAGCCGAACACCATCCCCGGCAGAAGCAGAAGCGCATCGTACCGGAACAAAAGTTTCAGATGCTGGTGGACATTCAGGCAAAGCTGGCCGAGGGAAAGAGCATGGGGTATGCTCGCTGGGCAAAGCGATATAATCTGAAAGAAATGTCCAAGACGCTGATTTTCTTACAGGAGCATAAAATCGGCAGCATTAAAGAAATGCAGGAACGTGTGGATGCAGCAACTGCTCGCTATCACGAGTTGGGCGATTCCATTAAAGCTGCAGAAGCGCGCATGGCCGAGATTGCCGTGCTGCGGACGCACATCGTCAATTACGCCCGGACACGTCCGGTTTATGATGCCTACCGCAAAGCCGGGTACAGTAAGAGATTTCTGGAAGCCCACCGGGAAGAAATCACGCTGCACAAGGCGGCGAAGGCAGCATTTGATGAATCCAATTTGAAAACGCTTCCCAAGGTCAAGGAGTTGGATGCGGAATATTCCAAACTGCTGACAGAAAAGAAAGCACGCTACCCGGACTACCGCAAAGCGAAAGAAGAAATGCAGGAGCTTCTTCGTGCAAAGAGAAACGTAGAAATGTTCTTTGCAGAGGAAAAGAGCATTGCCGAAAAAATGAAGTCCCGATAAATGAAGATAGCCTAGGATTCTTCCCTTATGGAAGAACCCTAGGCTATCTTTTTATAAAAGTGTTTGGAACAAACGCGCCGCCTGCATCGGCACGATGCAGAACAAATGGGGTTTGGGCATAGCCCAACAAGCATTTTTGCAAAGCAAAATAGCATTTGTATAGACGAATGCCCTGCTTGCTACAATCGCATACCGCTTATCTCGCTGGAACACTTCTTGATTTTAACACAATCGGATGTTATCCTATTCTTATAGAAATCTCCGAAGGGCAGGTGTTTTCATGTACAATCATCAGCTGGAAACCTTCATCCGTGTGGCGGATGCAGGCAGCTTCAACAAAGCCGCCGAAGAAAGCTACATCACGCCCACGGCTGTCATCAAGCAGATCAATCTTTTAGAAGAATCCCTCGGCGTGAAGCTATTCGACCGTAGCCACCGGGGGCTGTGTCTCACAAAGGCCGGGCGCTCCATGTATCAGGACTCGAAATACATCATTCAATACTGCCGCGATTCTGTGACGCGGGCGAAGAACGCCATGCAAGAGGATGAGAATATCATCCGCATCGGTTCCTCGCCCATGACTCCGGCACAACTCCTGATGGATCTCTGGTCCAGAGTTCAAACTCTGCACCCGGACATCAAATTTCAGATCGTGCCCTTTGAGAACACGCCGGAAAATGCGCGGGAAATTCTTGCCAATCTCGGCAAAAACATTGATATTGTAGGCGGTATTTTTGATGAGACCATGCTGCACCTGCGGGGCTGTGCTGGGTTGGAATTGGTCAGAGGCCCGTTCCACTGTGCTGTTTCCATTCACCATCGACTGGCAGCAAAGGATAAATTACAGATCACAGATCTTTATGGCGAAAATCTCATGCTGATGCACCGGGGCTGGAGCCATTATGTGGATCAACTCCGGGATGACCTCTGGCAGCACCATCCGCAGATCCATATCGTAGATTTCGACTTTTACAACATGGATGTGTTCAACCGCTGTGAGAACACCAATGACGTTTTGCTGGCTATTCCCGGTTGGGCAACTGTCCATCCGCTTCTGAAGATAATCCCAGTGGAATGGAATTACAGCATTCCCTATGGCATTCTCCATTCGCCAGAGCCGACACCGACGGTACAGCGCTTTTTGGATGCAGCCAAAATCATCAGCAAAGAGCTGTACAGCTGATTATAACCCAAAGGTATATACTGATGAACGAAGCGAGACTTCTCTTGAAGTCTCGCTTTTTTTATACTATAGGCAGAAGTTCAGGAAAAGGCAGATAATGATATGAAGCTTGGACGTTTCTCTGCGCTGTTATTTTGTACGGCGCTTCTGCTGAGCGGCTGCGGCGCTCGTGAACCGCAGGAACCAGTGGAAACCACTCCATCCCAAACAGCAGCATTTACAAGGGAAAGCAAAATCAAAGATGTGAAGAATGTTCCAATGTTCGGCTCTTACGGACGGTTGCTGTTCCCTGTAGAGGATGCCTACTACAGCGGCGACACTCTGGAAGAACTTCAACTGACCTACTGCAGCCATATTGATCCAGACGAAACGGTGGAGATCGTGAACACCCTGCGAGAGCGGGCAGCGGACGGCCAAACCGTCTTCTATGACATTTACACCGACGAGGAAAAGGCGGCTGAACCTGCCAAAGAAGATACAGGATTGTTTTTCTTCAAGGGAGTCCCCGGAGAGAAATTCGCTATCTGCAATGCAGGCGGTGCCTTTGCCTATGTGGGCGCCATGCAGGACAGCTTCCCTCATGCGTTGGAGCTTTCCCAAAAGGGCTACAACGCCTTCGCTCTCATTTATCGCCCCGGCGCACAGACCGCCTGCGAGGATCTGGCAAGAGCCATCCGCTTCATCTTTGCCCATGCGGACGAACTGGAAGTGGACACCGATTGCTACTCCCTATGGGGCGGCTCGGCAGGAGCGCGAATGGCGGCGTGGCTTGGGTCTTACGGTGCAGAAGCCTTTGGCGGCGGTAATCTGCTCCGTCCCGGTGCGGTCATCATGCAGTACACAGGATTGAGCGAGTATTCCGAAAGTGATCCGCCCACCTATGCCTGTGTTGGTGACAGAGACGGCATCGCCAACTGGCGCGTCATGCAGGCGCGGCTCGAAGCCATGCAGCAGGCTGGGATCGATACGGAGTTTCATGTGTATTCCGGTCTGGGGCACGGCTTTGGGCTTGGGACTGGAACCAGCGCCGAAGGCTGGATCAACGATGCCGTTTCCTTTTGGGAACAGCAAATGAAGAAATAACATTCGGAAAGGATGCGTTTTTATGAACAACTTTATTTTTGAGAACAAGACCAAGGTGTATTTCGGCAAGGGCGGCGTGAAAGAGTATCTCGGCAGTCTGCTGGGGAACTACGGCGAAACCGTCATGCTGGCCTACGGCGGCGGCTCGATCAAGCGCAACGGC
>OHZJ01000550.1_pt1 | contig 17623 bp, 16 predicted proteins | sample 1580411 | NCBI WGS metagenome assembly OHZJ01 (sample SAMEA3882519, study PRJEB24775) | human gut metagenome | biome: human-associated habitat; feature: intestine environment; material: feces | place: Netherlands | collected 2009/2010 | reverse complement strand
ACATATATCGGCTGCCTTTAAAAATAATTTGTTCTGCATAATCAGTACCTCCTGTGTTTTGAATATTTATCTCTTCATATACTCTGTACTGGCAGATGCAAAATCGGACATCATTTTCCGAAATTTATCAAATTTTCTTGTTTTTTAATTCTCCATCAGTGTGATTACTGTGTCATGGAGTTTAAGCTCATCGAAAGTAAAGAACCTTTCTGTGGTATCTGTTTTCTAAATGCAGGCAACAAAAAAACAGTCTGCCTTGACGAAAATCACTTCAATCAAAACAAACTGTTCTTCATATTTACTCTAATTTTATTTTATGAGAATAACCGATTTCACGAAATTTGCAGGTGAATCTGGAATATAAACAAGAGAAAAAAATAATTTTTAAACTCCATTTGCACTCCATTTGGTCTTTTCGACACCCCGCAAAGCCTTTATTTATGGGCTTTTCCGCGATTTTTCAAGCTACTCGAATTCGATGGTTGCCGGTGGTTTTCCTGTGCAATCATACATAACGCGATTGATGTGTTTTACTTCGTTTACAATTCTGCTCGTTGTTTTTCCGATGACATCCCACGGAATTTCTGCGCTTTCGGCTGTCATGAAATCGGTAGTGGTTACGGCACGGAGGGCAATGGCATAATCATACGTTCTTTCATCTCCCATGACTCCGACGGAGCGCATGTTGGTCAGGGCTGCGAAGTACTGGCCGATTTCGTGGGCGATTCCGGCTTTGTCGATTTCTTCGCGCCAGATCGCGTCGGCGTCCTGTACCATTTTGACTTTCTCAGCGGTTACTTCGCCGATGATACGGATGCCAAGTCCCGGGCCCGGGAATGGCTGACGGAATACGAGGTATTCCGGGATGCCGAGTTCCAAACCGGCTTTTCTTACTTCATCTTTGAAGAGGTTGCGCAGCGGCTCGATGATTTCTTTGAAATCTACGTAGTCCGGCAGTCCTCCGACGTTATGATGGGATTTGATGACGGTGGATTCTCCGCCGACGCCGCTCTCTACAACGTCTGGGTAGATGGTTCCCTGTACCAGGAAGTCTACAGCACCAATTTTCTTTGCTTCTTCTTCGAATACGCGGATGAACTCTTCGCCGATGATTTTACGTTTTCTCTCCGGCTCTTCTACGCCTTTTAATTTTGCATAGAAACGCTCCTGTGCGTTGACGCGGATGAAATTCAGGTCGTATGGGCCGTCCGGTCCGAAGACTGCTTCTACTTCATCGCCCTCGTTTTTACGCAGCAGGCCGTGATCTACGAATACGCAGGTCAGCTGGTTTCCGACTGCTTTGGAAAGCATAACAGCTGCTACGGAGGAATCGACTCCGCCGGACAGTGCGCAGAGGACTTTTCCGTCGCCTACTTTTTCGCGGATAGCTTTGATGGATTCTTCTACGAAGGAGTCCATGTGCCAGTCGCCGGCGCAGTGGCAGACATTGTATACAAAGTTGGAAAGCATTTTCTTTCCTTCTTTGGTGTGCAGAACTTCTGGATGGAACTGGGTTGCATAGAGGTTTTTCTCTACGTTTGCAACGGCTGCTACCGGACAGTCATCCGTATGGGCGATGATTTCGAATCCCGGAGCTACTTTGGAGATGTAGTCGTTGTGGCTCATCCAGCAGATGGTTTTTTCGGATACGTTCTCAAACAGTGCGGAACTGGTATCTACGGTTACCTCAATTTTTCCATATTCTCTGACCGGTGCTACTTCTACTTTTCCGCCGAGCAGATGCATCATCAGCTGTGATCCGTAGCAGATGCCGAGGATCGGGATTCCAAGTTCAAAAATTTCTTTTGTATAAGTCGGGGAATCCGGCAGATATGCGCTGTTCGGGCCGCCGGTGAAGATAATACCTTTCGGCTGAATTTCTTTGATCTTTTCGATGTCTGTTTTGTAAGAATAAATCTCACAGTAAACGTTGCACTCACGTACACGTCTTGCAATTAACTGATTGTACTGACCGCCAAAATCAAGTACGATAACCGTTTCTCTTTTCAAGAACGTTCCCTCCTGTTTTTTCTTCTGTGCATGATGAACTACATGCGTTTTTTGGGTTTGATGCTAATTATAGTAAAGAAACCGTAAAATTTCAACCCCTGAAGTACAGGAATCGTGTTCTTTTCGCTGTACTTCGGAGGTTTTTCTTTTTTTCGGGTCCTTATTCTCCGATGGTGATGGTGTAGCCTGCCTGGAAGGTTTCCCCGGCTTTCAGGTGCTGTTCGCCGTATTTGTCTTTTAATTCGCCGTCAAAGCCGACGTTGTCGCAGCGGCCGATCCATGGCTCGAGGCACACGAACGGGGCATCTGCTTTTGGCTTGGACCATACGCCGACGCTCGGGAAGCCTTTGCAGGTGAGAGTGACATACGGTTTTCCATCAACTTCTACGCCGACGCGCTCGACCTGGGTGTTGTCGAAGATCAGGGCGTCCTCGTCGAAAAGGGTTCTGGTGTACGGGATTCTGCCGTCCTGAAGTTTCAGTTTTCTCGGATGTGCGACATCGACGCCTGCTGTTTCCGGGTCGATCAGGACGTATTCGAGTTCGGTCTCGGTGTGGTTTTCCAGGCCTTTGTTGAAGACGATGTCATACTGTTCCGGAATCATGAATGCAGGATGTCCGCCGACGGAGAAGTACATGTCATCATCACCGGTGTTTTCTACTTTCCAGGTTATGGTCAGGGTTCTGCCGGAGAGTTCCTGGGTTACGGTGAAGGCAAAATCGAACGGGTAGACTTTTTTGGTTTCTTCGGTCGATACCAGGCGGTGTACTGTTTTGTTTTCGGTGTTTTCGATGCACTCGAATTCGTTGTCGCGGGCGAAACCGTGCTGGCCCATCGGATATTTGACTCCTTTATGGGTGTAGAAGCCGCCGTTTACTTTTCCGACGAACGGGAACAGGACCGGTGCGTGGCGGTTCCAGAAGGCCGGATCGCCGATCCAGACTGCCTCACGGTCAGCCGCTTTATCGTAGATGCTGCTAAGTTCTGCGCCGTGATCGCTGATCTGCACGCGCAGGTTTTCGTTTTCCATGGTTCTCATACTCTGTTTCCCCCTGTTTTCTTTCATTTTTTGTAACTATTCAGAGCCATGCGAAATTGCATGGCGCTGAATAGTTACCATTTTTAGAATTTATTCCGGATAGACGAGACGGGATTCATCAATTCCGTACAAAACCTCATCCAGGTATTTTTTGCCAAGGTAGTTTGCCATGGACAGATTCATATCCAGATAGTTTCCGCAGTCTTTCGGGGATGCACCCGGGACTTCGCCCTTGAAATCGCGGATAAATTCATACATTTCTATTACGAGTGAAACGATATCTTTCGAGCTGTAATCACCGGCCAGCAGCAGGTAAAATCCTGTACGGCAGCCCATTGGACCGAAATATACGGTTTTATCTTTCCACTCTTCGTGATTACGCAGGAAGGTTGCGCCAAGATGCTCGATGGTGTGGACCTCAGCGGTATTCATAACAGGCTCATCGTTTGGAGATGTCATACGCAGGTCGAAGGTTGTGATGACACTGTCACCTATGTGATCTTTTCTTGAAACGTAGACTCCTGGTTTAAGTTTGATATGGTCGATTGTAAAGCTTGCAATTTTTTCCATGACTGGTATTTTCCTTTCTTTCTGTCCTTTAATAGCTGCGGAGTTCATCATCGGTATCCGCAGTGTTTTCGATGGATTTGATGATGAGATCATAACTATAGGCATCGCTTACTTTTACAGTGACGCGGTCGCCGACTTTATGACCCAGAATGGCTTTTCCTAATGGCGAGTCGATACTGACGTATCCTTTGAGAGAATTACCACGAACGGTGGTGACAAGTTTGTAGGTTTCTGTCTCATCATCTTCTTCGATGTAAACCTGGACGGTATTGTTGATGCCGACTTCGTCGTCCTTTGAGGTATCTGAAATAACGTGGGCGGTTTTGATCATTTTTTCCAGATAGCGGATGCGGCTTTCGTTGCGGTTTTTGTCCTGTTTGGCAGCTTTGTATTCAAAATTTTCGCTGAGATCGCCCTGGGCACGGGCTTCTTTTACAGCCTCGAGTTCTTTTGGACGGACAACCAGTTTTCGGTAGTCGATTTCTTCCTGCATTTTTTTAATGTCGTTTTCGGTCAGTTTATCATACATGATTTTTCTACCTCTTTTCTTGTGAGGTTATTTTAGCACAGAATACGGCAAATTGGAAGTAGGAAGACAGCCACGGTAGAATCATGAATAGAATCACTTTCTTACGCACCGGAACAGCAAATGTTCCGGTGCTGAATGAACTATAACGGTTCACTCAGCCGTGTCGCTTGGTTTTGAAGGCGGAGTTCCTTTGTTGTCGCTGTTATTTGGCATTTTTCCACCTTCGGGATCGCTCATTGTTTTAACAGACCGGGTTCCGGCGGTGGTGATGATGTCCGTGAGGGTGATCTCTTCGTTGTCGGTACCGGCAGCCAGAGTATACGTTGCGTCCAGTTTCATTTCTGGGCAGGTCAAAACGATGCTGGCGTAGGCTTTTTCAGGTGTGACCGTGAAGAGGGCACTTCCATCGCTGTCTGTCAGTGTGATGGTAGTGTCAGCGGACTGGGTTTCCGTACAGTAATAGGTGATAACGGGCTGGGTGGAAGCTTCGTCGAAGCTTTCCGTCATGCCGGCACTGCCGATAGCAGCTAAGGTTCCGCCGGTCACAATTGCACTTCCGTCGTAATCGAGGGCACTGTCACCATCGCTGGTCGGCCCGTACACGATCGTAGTTCCGCCGGTCACGAGAAGACCGCCGTTGGAATCAAGACCATCACCATCGGCGGATACGGTCAGGGTTCCGCCGGTAATTTTAATATAAAGCTCAGAGTTGCCTCCGCCGCCGGGGCCTCTCTGCATCATCTGTGGAGCATCGCCGTCAGACGGAGCGTTCCCCGGATCGAAGTCCTGCGGCGCATTTCCGCCAGACGGAGCGTTCTCCGGATCGAAGTCCTGCGATGGCTGCATATCGCTGCCGTTTTCTGTATCAGGCGGCATTTGCGGAGGTTCCTTTCCGTCTGCCGCACCGGATATGCTGCCATCATCACCGGAGTTTACGGCAGCACTGCTATCGTCGTTTGAGCTTGCGGCATTGCTGTCATCGTCACCGGAACCGGCATCATTGGCGCCAGGATTTATGGCGTTGGCGCCATCGTCGCCGGAATTTGTGGCATTGATGCCATCGTCGCTGGCGTTTATGGTAATGTCACCGCCGTTGACCACGACGCGTTTTCCTTCCAGGCCTTCGTTGCTTTTTTCAACAAGGATCGTTCCGCCATGAATGACGGTGTCGAGCTCCGCATGGAAACCGTCATCACCGGAGTTTACGGTGATGGTTCCGTCATCGACAACAATGCTGCCGGTTGCATGGAAGCCGTCCTGTTCTGCCTCGATCGTAAAAATTCCACCGGCAATATAGATATTTCCAAGCTCTGCGTTATCCGCATTTTTCGCTTTGACTGCACTATTTGCAGCATCAATGTCAAAGCTTCCATCCAGAATTTTAAGCTGATCTTTGGCTGTGATCCCGTTGTCCGCAGCGGCGATTTTGTAGGTTCCGCCGGTAATCACAAGGTCATCTTTGGATACAATCCCGTGCTTGTAGTCTGCCTCGATGGTCAGACTTCCTGTCCCGTTGCAGACAAGATCTGATTTGGAGAAGATAACGCCGTCTACCGTGTTGTCATCAATCTGAGTGTACTCATTTCCACCGCCAAGCGTGTTGCTGCTGTTTTCAGCAAGCGTGATGAAAACTTTGTCCGCTTCGCGAACGTAGATGGCAGCATTCGTCTCACAGTTGATATGGACTCCATCAAGTACGATCTGAACCTTGTCGGAATCGGATGCGTCTACGATAATCTGGCCATCCTCAAGTGTTCCGCTTACGATGTAAACGCCTTCTTCCGTAATGGTAATTGTGCTGCCGTCTGCTTTGACTCCGCTGCCGGAGACGGTAGCTGTCGTCTTATTAAGTGTAATTTTTACGGCTTCTGATGCTTTATAGCTTCCGCTCTTCTCACGGTCTGTGAATTCGGTGTCGATAGTGGATTCGGTCAGTTCCAGGTCAAAATTAATATCGGAAGCACTTTCCATTGCATTTTCCGAAGCTGTGCTCTCTGATGTGGCCGCCGCGTTGTCGGCAGATGTTTCGCCGGTTGACTCTGTACTGGTGGATTCGGTATTGACAGAGCTGGAAGATGTCACTGCTGTGCCGCATCCGCCGAAGGCCAGCGATGATACAAGAAACAGACTGACGACCGCGCCGGTCTCTTTTTTTCTGTTTTTATTTCTGTTTCGATTCATTATAATTCCTCCCTTCCGGTCTGCGCACGACTGCACAGGATTTCAAGGTTTCCGTTTCTGCAGCGGAGCTGGTCAATCATGTTTTTCTCTTCGCCTTCCTCGCGGAATACGATGCGATACTCCAGCTTGAAAAGACTTCCCATATTCGTGGTTTTTACCTGTACAAGCTCGCAACGGTTCAGATACCTGGCAAAGATATCGTCAAAAACACTGGTATAATCAAGGGACTCCGGAATGGTAATGCGGAGTTCTTTTTCTTTCTCTTTTTTTTCTCCAAAGTTGGTCTGCACGAGAATAAACCATACAGCCTCTACAATAATTGCAAATGCTGCTGCGGTTCCAAGAAAGCCCATACCGGTTGCAAGGCCCACTGCCATAGCAAGAAAGATGCTGCTGATTTCTTTGGCACTTCCCGGTGCAGAACGGAATCTGACGAGAGAGAAGGCTCCGGCAACGGCGACTCCGGTTCCAAGATTTCCATTGACGAGCATGATCACCATCTGTACGATCACAGGCATCAGAACAAGCGTGACAGCAAAGCTTTTGGTGCATTCGCTTTTGTACCTGTAAACAGCAGCGATCAACAGTCCCAGAATCAGAGACACTGCTGTGCAGGCAAGGAACTGACCAAAGGTGAAGGCGGCGGTTGTTTCTGTAAAAACAGAACTGAATATTGTGTTAAGCATAGCAAATTCCTCCCAGAATTTTTTTATTTTCTTGTCTATTCAGAGCCCCATCTCGATTCCGCTTACGCTACATCGCGATGTTGCTTCTCGCCATATGAAGTTCCAGAAAAACCGCTTATTCATGCAAGCATGATTCGCGATTTTTCTTCTATTTTGCATGGCTCTGAATAGTTACATTTTCTTTTTTGTGAAGCAGATTATGTTTGAAAAAGGCTTTTCGCAAGCTGTGAGTCCACCCACTGCTTCTTGCTTTTCGCAATGGCCGCAGAGGACTTACCTGATTCAGCTAACGGAATGCTGTTTTTGATACGGTTTGCCGGATATCTGTGAATGGTATGAAAGCTTTTTCTTCTGATGCTTTCTGATTTTCGATCTGATAGGCAAAGCCGTATTTAGAAAATGATGCCGGATAGACTGCAAGATCATCCAGAATTTTGCTGAACCATAGGGGCACAGCACCTGGTGTTTTCACCTCCATGAGATACCAGCCTGGTTCTAAAAGCCTGGTTCCTTCCGTTGGACCGTCAAGACACAGATTGTCGGTACGCCATCGGATATTGGTGTCGAAGGTAACACGAAAGTTCCTGTCTTCCGTGCCGAAGCAGGCGATGCGGTCGTAGGCGATGTACATAGCGGGAGCAAGCCCCCGGTAGTAGTTGCGAAACCAGGTGATTTCGTGGAGAATCTGGCTGTCGAAGCCCGGTTCTGATTTTCCTGCAAGATAGGGAACCGCTTCTGATAATATCATGCGCTCGCGGCGTTTGTAGACGATTCCTTCATATTTTTTCTTTAGTTCTACGTATATGGGGCTGGTCTCTTTGGCCGGACCATAACTGCGGAGTCGCAGTTTTTCTTTGTAGACGGGTTTTTCCAGCGAACGGCGGATGAGCTGGTGATCCGGGGTATCGTAATAGAGGCTGCAGATGGTATCAAGGCCGTATTCATCCATCTGCAGATGACCCGGAAGGCTCTTGCGAAGCTTGCGAGCCATGATCGGGGAAAGCATGTATTTTGTTTCATACCGTTGGAAGGTCATGGGAATCTGTTGGCTTTGCATCATAATCGATTGATCCTTTCGTTTGATTTACTTCCGGAAATGTTTTTTACATTTTTAAGTATAATGAGGAAACTTTAAAGGAACCTTAAAGAATGGACGGAAAATGTGAAAGGTTTGTGAAAAGACGGACCTCTGTAATCCGGATCGCTTTTTGAATACCATATAAAAAAAGAAAGAGCCGTTTCCGGACAAATTCGTTGGAAGCGGATTTGTTCGGAACGGACTCTTGTAGCCGATATGCAAAGTCATGAAACATATAAAATAGGAAAAGCGACAAAAATCATCTTGGCCAGCGCTCTTTTCTGGACATGAGTGGCGCGAATGGTACATGAGGATGCGTCTGATACCAGTAAGCCGTCGTAGCGACATCATCCTGACGTTCAAAAAGACCTCCGTGACTGACACCAATCTGCTGCAGAGTTACCTTAAGGTCCTTCTCAAAAAGGATAGGATCAAGAAGGTGCCAGCGGTAGAAGCTGCGTTGTGGCATCTGATCATCATTGTGGTAATCATTATGAAGGAAGGTATCGTGGCTAGAGTAGTAAGGATAGCCAAGATACGGAGTACAGTACTGATTTTCAACGGTTTGGCCATTTTGCTGTGTTGCAAAGCTCCAGGCACCGCCGAAGTAATCTTCTGTTCCAGTTCCGCAAATGGTTGGATAATCCTTGTCTCCATCGATGTAGAATTTCATCTCACCTTCTCCGTACCAGTAGCGTTCGAGGCTGGTAAGTGCAAGATAAGTTCCAACGTACTGGCCTTTCCCTTTGATGTTGTCGAGGACAACGTAGTCTTTTGCCTTTTCCGTTATGCGCTGACGACGCCACTGGGCATGGAAATAGGCAGCATCCTCCGGAACCGTTGTCAGGCAATAGTCGATCTGATAAAAGAAGGCCGGAATCGGCTCATCACACTGATTTTCAATGGTAATACGTGCGTTTTTACGGAACGGCATCGGGAAATAGCTGTTGAAACCACGGGTCGGATTGACAGCAATCGGGACTGAGTTTACCTGGTAGGAAACACCGAAGCCGCAGCAGAAGAAATCGCCAAGCGGGCATTCAACGGATGGGAATTCTTCATCGTCCCAGTACATGCGCAGAACAAGATCCCGCAGAACATAACGGTTACGTTCACTGGTACGGTCTGTAACGGTGATCCAGATGTGCTGAATCATGCCTTCTCCCTGGATCTCACCAAGTGTTACGGTCTCTCCTGCTTCTATTTTCGGGATACACGGGGAACCTTTTCTGGACGGACCAAGATCGCTGGATGCCATGCCGCCTTTTCCTTTTTCTCCATTCCGGTTTTCCCAGTTAATAGAACGGGACTGTCCGCTTTTCAGCTGGAAAATGTTTTGTAAACCACAATCAAACATCATATATTCCTCCTTTTGTTTTCTTTTGTTTTTTCTCTCTTGGAAGCTTTTGATTTCTGCTTTTTTGTGTGTCTGCCTTTCCTACCCTGCCGTCATTTTTCCATTTTTCCGGAATTTTCTTTCTTTCATCCTTTTGCCGGAAAGACTGCTTTAAAACAGATGCCATCTCGTGTCCGCTCTGCGGTGATTTTTCCCTTATGTGCCTTTACAATTGCAGCTGCCACAGAAAGGCCGATTCCATAGCCGCCGCTTTCCCTGGCCCGCGACGCATCCGCACGGTAGAAGCGGTCAAAGAGGCGGTTGAGATCACCTTCCGGCAGGGTATCGCAGGTATTCTGCACCGAAAATTCTGCTTTTTTGCCGTTTTTTCGCCAGAAAATGTGGATTTTTCCACCCTCCGGAGTGTATTTAACGGCGTTATCCACAAGAAGAGAAACGAGCTGGTGGATTCTTGCGGCATCCCCTTCCATATGGAGTTCTTCTGCAATATCGCTCTGCAGTGCGATCCTGCCCGGATGTTTTTTGAATTTACAGGAAAATTCAAAAACATCCGACCGGCACTTTTGCATGGGTGCTCGCAGCCGGATGTTCGGTTTGCATTCATTTTCTTTTTTTCTCTGCCCGTCTCCGCAGCAGCTCTTTTGCGCCTGCGTACAACAGAAAATATACCGTCAGAATCATAACAACTACAATCCTGTTATCTTTCAGGCTGAAAAAAGAGGTCACATTGACTGCCGCCAGAAACAGCAGCAGTGACACACTGAGATCAATTTTTTCTTTTCTGTCGGCCAGCACCATTCCTGCGGCCGCCAGAACCAGAAGAACGGCAATTCTTGCAATCAGATTTGCCATTTTGACGCCTCCTTACTGTTTCCGGAAGGTAATTTCCCCGGTTTTATCATCCATACCATCGACGATGGCAAGAGATTCCAGATGAATGCCGCGGTCACGCAGCAGTTTTCCTCCGATCTGGAACCCTTTTTCGATGACAACGCCTGCTCCTACGAGCTCTGCACCGGAATCCTGTACCAGGGTTGCCAGTCCTTCCAGCGCTTTTCCGTTTGCCAGGAAATCATCGATCAGGAGAACTTTGTCTCCTTTTCCCAGAAATTCTTTGGAAACAATGATATCATAAACTCTTCCATGGGTGAAAGATTCTACTTTTGTAGTATAAACATCGCCAGCGATATTTTTGGTCTGTGTTTTCTTTGCAAACACAACCGGAACATTAAAAATTTCAGCCACAACACAGGCAATTCCGATTCCAGATGCCTCGATGGTCAGGATTTTCGTGATCTCCTCTCCCGCAAAACGACGCTGAAACTCTTTTCCGATTTCCCGGAACAGATTGACGTCCATCTGATGATTTAAAAAGCTGTCCACCTTCAGGACATTTCCCTCGCGTACTTTTCCGTCTTTGCGGATTCTGTCTTCCAATAACTGCATTTTTTTGAAGCCTCCCGAATTTTTATTATACCCATTGTACTTACTTCTCACTGGAAATGCAAGTCCAAATCCATCAAATTTCGCACTGTCTCAAATTTTATTCATGGCAGCCGCCGGTGTCTCTGCATCAGAGATCCTCTTTCCGGTCCAGATCCTTTAATTCCCACGCGGCTTCGACCCGGAACGGAATTACTGATTCCCAGTGCCGTTTCAGCACCTTTTTCCCGCCGCGGTCGCCGGAAAGTTCTTTTAGTTCTGAAAAATAAGGTTTTGAAAACCACGCCGGATTGCCGCTCTCGCCGCCGCAGAAAACGCAGCCAAGTGGAGCCTTCTGCCTCTCCATGGATTCCAGAAAGCGCTCCGCCGTCTCTTCCTTCAGGTACGGCTGATCCGCCACAAAACACGCACAGGCATCGGCATTTTGCTTCTCCGCCGCCTCGATTCCCGCGCGGATTGTATAGGAAATTCCTTTTTCGCTGTCCGGCGAAAACATCGTCTGCAGACGCCCGGCTTTTACCAGCGGCGCAAGCTCCTCCAGAATTCTTTCATACTGCGTCACAACCAGCAGTTCCCAGTTCTCATGCCTTCCGGCAATTTGGGCCAGCCGGTCCAGCAGATGGCGGTACACCGCCTTTCCATCCAGCGGATAGAGCAGCTTATTTTCCCCGAACCGTCTGCTGTTCCCGGCTGCCAGATAAAGTATCGTTACTCGCATTCTTTTTCCGCAATTCCCATTGCAATCTGCTCGCTCGTGATCGGCAGTTCGCGGAACCACAGACCCGTCGCATTGTAGATTGCATGTGCCAGCGCCGGAGCCGGTGTGTTGATGACGATCTCGCCGATCGATTTTGCACCGAACGGACCGGTCGGCTCGTAGCTGCTCCGAAACTCGACGCGCAGCTTGCCCATATCGAGGCGGGTCGGCACTTTATACTGCATAAACGAATTATTGATCATCTGACCCTTGTCCGTGTACTGGATATTTTCAAACAGCGTCATGCCGATGCCCTGCACCAGACCGCCCTCGACCTGTACGCGCGCAAGGTTCGGGTTGATGACGGTTCCGCAGTCGACAACGGCGGCATAATCGAGAATCCTGACCTCGCCGGTCTCTTTATCCAGCTCGATCTCGACCGCACCAGCCATATAAGGCGGCGGCGATACCGGAGAGCAGTTGCTTTCCGTCGCTTCCAGCGCGATGCCGTTATTGCACATGGCCGCTGTTGCGATTTCTTCCATCGTCATGCTGCTTCCGCTCTTTTCATGCACGACGCCGGTACCGGTAAATTCTATCTCATCTTCCGGCACGTTCATCCGCTCTGCCGCCAGGGCACAGATTCGTTTCCGAAGCGTCATGCAGGCTTTTTCCACCGCTTTTCCGGTAATATACGTCGTACTCGATGCATAGGAACCGGAGTCATACGGGGACGTATCGGTATCTGCGCCGACAACAGTAATGTCATCCACATCACACTCCAGACACTCTGCCGCCATCTGGGACAGAATCGTATCGCAGCCGGTTCCCATATCGGCCGCTGCGATCAGCATCGTATAGCCGCCGTCGTCGTTGACTTTGATCGTTGCCGATCCGACATCGAGATTGGAAATACAGGAGCCCTGCATCGCCATTGCAATGCCGACGCTGCGCACCTTTCCATTTCCCATATCACGGCACGGATATTTCTCATCCCAGCCGATCATCTCTTTCGCACGCTCCACGCACTGGTCAAGCGCACAGCTGTTTGCCGTTTCGCCATAGTAAGCCGGCATGAACTGTCCCTCACGGACCATGTTCTGCTCCCGGATCCGGATCGGATCGATGCCAAGACGCGCTGCCATCTCACTGACAGCAGATTCTACGGCAAAGATACCCTGCGTCGCACCGTATCCGCGGTAAGCACCGGCTGACATTACGTTGGAATACACAACATCATATGCAAACCGGTAAGCCTCAAGAGATCCATACATCGGAATCGATTTGTGGCCGGAAAGGCCGACCGTTGTCGGTCCATGCTCGCCGTATGCACCCGTGTTGGAAAGTGTATACAGATCGATCGCACGGATTCTTCCGTCCTTCATCGCACCGAGGCGGATCGTTACTTCCATCTCATGGCGCGGTGTGGATGCTGTCTGGGACTCTTCTCTCGTAAAGATCATTTTCGACGGTTTTCCGGTTTTCCAGGTTACAAACGCCGGGAAAATTTCGGCAACCACCGTCTGCTTCGCTCCGAATCCGCCGCCGATTCTCGGCTTGGAAACACGGATCTTCGATTTCGGAATGCCGAGTGCATTGGACAGAATGCGGCGCGCATGGTAAACGATCTGGGTCGAGCTCAGCACATTCAGCCGTCCGTAGGTATCCATAAAGCAGTATGTCCGGAACGTCTCCATCATCGCCTGCTGGGCTGCGCGTACATGATACGTATGCTCTACGACCTCATCGCACTCTGCGAGCACGGCTTCCACATCTCCGTTGTGATCTTCCGCACTTGCACAGAGATTTCTCTGATTGTCCGCACCGACCGGACAGAGCGATTTCCAGCTTTCCTCCGGATGCACCAGCAGTTCATTATCCTTGGACTGATGAAAATCCAGAATGGCCGGAAGCACTTCGTACTCTACTTTCAGGAGCTTCCGCGCACGGTCCACGCATTTTTCATCTTTTCCGGCAATAATCGCCACCGGATCTCCCACGTAGCGCACATGCTGGTCGAGGATCAGACGGTCATACGGGCTTGGTTCCGGGTAGGTCTGTCCTGCCATTGTAAAACGCTGTTTCGGCACATCCTCCCAGGTATAAATCGCCTCAATGCCCGGAACACGCTCTGCTGCCGTCTTTTTCACGGATTTTACGATTGCATTGGCATGCGGACTCCGCAGTACCTTGACAATCAGACAATCCTTCGGCGCCAGATCATCTACATAAACCGGCTTTCCGGTTACCAGCGCGAGGGCATCCTTTTTGATCACCGGCTTATTCACACTGCAGAGCTGATCGGTTCTTCCCGACCAGTCCGGTTCATAGATATGATTTTCTCTGCTCATGACGCACCTCCCTGCTGCTTTTTCCAGGCAAGGAAATTCAAAATTCCCCGAAGCTGTCCTTCATATCCAGAACAGCGGCAGAGATTTCCCGCCAGATATTCTTTAATTTCTTCCTCACTCGGATCCGGATTTTCCCGGAACAGCGCAATCGCATTCATAATCATCCCCGGATTGCAGAACCCGCACTGCTCGGCGCCCTGTCCGGCAATAAAGGAACCAAATTCTTCTGCTTCCTCCTGCAGGCCTTCCAGCGTATCCACCTTACATCCATTCGCCCGCGCCGCAAGCACCGAACACGACAGCACCGGTTTTCCCTCCAGAAAAACCGTACACAGCCCGCAGTTCGACGTCTCACAGCCGCGCTTCACACTGCAGCATCCCTGGCTTCTCACAAAATCGATCAGGAGCATGTCTGCATCAATTTCCGCTTCCGTCTTCTTTCCATTTAAGATCATCGAAATCTTCATCACTGCTCCTCCTTCTTCTGAATTTCTTCCATACATCTGCGCAGCAGCACCCGTCCCAGATGATGACGATACTCTGCACTTCCGCGCATATTACTGCCATATGTAAACTGATCAGAAATCTCCGAAGCCGCCGCCTTCAGCTCCTCCGCAGATGCCTTTCCAGCCGCCAGCTTTTCCGCCAGCTCCGCCGGAAGCTCTACACGTGCCGCCTTTGCCGGTCTTGCCCCAAGCACCGCACATCCTTTTCCGTCTTCCACCCGTACCGCACACGTCAGCACCGGGAAATCCGTTCTGGAATTTCGATGACTCTGATAAACCGTAACACCCTCATGCTTCTTCACAATCAGCCTTACCAGCACATCCCTGTCTCTCTTTGAACAGGCAAACTCCGCCAGCGGCATCCGTCCCGCATGAACCAGCTCCACCTCCGTATCCAGCGCCAGAAACAGCGTCAGCACATCCGAAAATCCAAATCTGCCGAAAATACTGCCTCCCACCGTAGCCAGATTCCGGAACTGCACCCCGACAATACTCCGCACACTCTCCCGTGCCGCACCGTCGGTATAAGCATTCAGCCCCTCATGCTCCTCCATCTGCCGCAGCGTCACCATACATCCAATCGAAAACTCCTCCTCGGACTCTTCAATCTGATCCAGTCCCAGCCCGGACAAATCAATCGCCGTCTGCACCTGCCTCTGCCCCATCTTCGTCCAGAGCATCCCGCCCAGGATACAGGCGCTTCTCTTCTGATTCAGCTCATACGCCTCCTCCAGCGACCCCACCCGGACATAATCCTTAATCTTAATCATACTTACCCTATATCCTCCATTTTTACTCAATATAGAAGCCCATATATTTGATATTATACCCGACCTGCTCCCCCCTTTCAACTTTTTTCTATTTTTTTCAAAAAAACCCTTGCATTTTCCCTCCACATCCAGTATAATCATTCAATGTCGGAAGTCATTCTGACACAAAACAAAATACATGGACGGATTCCCGAGTGGCCAAAGGGGACAGACTGTAAATCTGCTGCAAATTGCTTCGATGGTTCGAATCCATCTCCGTCCATATGCCGCAGTGGCGGAACTGGCAGACGCCCGGGACTTAAAATCCCGTGGGTAGTGATACCCGTACCGGTTCGATTCCGGTCTGCGGCATTAGTAAAAAGTAGGAGAAACGTTGAATTTACAGCGTTTCTCTTATTTTTTTGTTTTAAAATGTTTGAACACCTTTGAACACTTTATGATGAAATACCAAGATTCTGAAAAGCAAGCCTGTCATTCTTCCGCTTATTGACATTCCGCAAGTAATGCAATGTTGTAGCTGTCTCACTATGTCCCATTAAATAACTAAGGGTTGTAAGATTATTTCCGTCAAAAGCTGTTGAAGCATTGTAAAAGCGGATTTTATGACTGGAATGATAAGGAACACCGGCTTCTTTGCAATATTTCTTCAAACGGCGATTAAAGCTGTCTGTTGTCATAATCTCGCCGTTGGGTTCAAAGACATATATTCCATTTGGATTTAATTCCTTTGCTTTGTGAAGAATTTTAAGTGCTTCGTCTGTAAGGAACTGTTTACGGAATCCATGAGAAGTATTTCCTTTCATTTGATTTACTACTTTTACTTTTCGGCTTGAGAATGTTAAATCATCATTCAATGTACGTTCACAGGTCGCCTGTCTGTGAAGATATACAAGCCTGTTATTGTAGTCAATATCTTCCCAACGGATAGCTTTTGTTTCTCCAACACGGATAAACAGATAGAAAGATAACTGTATTGCAAGAGAATATGGCTCTATGATACACCGAAGATAATTTAATAACTTATGCGTATCATCACGGGAAAATACATTGTCACTTTGTACTTCTACTGGCTTATAGGTAAACTGTTTGAAATTCACATCAGAGACAGGATTATGTTATATAATTTCTTCTTCGATCGCATAACTCATTATTCCATTCAAAACAGAACGGGCATTACTGACTCGCTTGTGCGTGAACTGTCGGTCTTTTGTAGCTTCTCTGAAAAAGCGGATAAGCGTGATTGGTTTGACAAGTTCTGTATCTTTGAAAAATCTATTCCATTCAGATACATATTCTTGAATTGTTTTTGCTTTTACGGAAGTATAATCTCTTTTATACAAAAGCCATTCAGCATATAATTCTTCTAGTGTGACATTCTGACGGTTTTCAGCTTTCTGCTTTTCGATATAAAATCTGATGATTTCTTTTTCAAGGTTCTCTTTACTCTTCCTCTTAACAGGACGGCGTTTGTTAGGTTTGGTTTCATCGGGTAAATAAGTACGCCAGCTTTTTTCTGATTCCGAGTAATAAATTTCATATTTGTGATTCTTCAAGATTTTTTTATTTGCCATAATTTTAAAATCTTTGAAGACTTCATCTGTGGTCATGTTAGCACAGGTGGCTAACGTATTCAATAATGTTATATCTGAAAACGTAACGGGATTATCCATAAGATTCCCCCTTTACGCAAGGATTTTCTTTTTTTATTTTGATGTAGATAACACTGCTGTCCTTTAAGCATGAACCAGTAGATAAGAAAGCGTTGGTATCGTAAATTTGCCTTGTGTATTCTTTCTGAAAGACGATATTTTCTTTTTGTAAGTCATGTAAAATGTCTTCGGTCAGCATGACTTTTGTTTCGTGTGGAACTTTCAGATTTTGAGATTTAAAAAAGGCTTTTTTCTTATGTTCTTTCAAATCAAGGTCTTTTCCAAAATACTTGCTAAGATAACGACCTCTGTTTTCTTTGCTGTCTACATCAATGCGATTGATTTTAATAAATCCATGTGACCATAAATTCTGTAATTTTTCTTTTGCTATATACAGAAAATCAAAGAAAATAACATGATAATGGATTGCTCCACGCTTCTGTTTCTCCCACGTTGCAAGGTATTTTAATAACTGGGTTTTGGTATGGTACAAATAATAATTTAATCGCTGGATAAAATACTTAAATTCTCGGTTAGTTATCAGGATTTCCTGAATGTTTTCTTTAAATGTCAGCGTTACAAATTTTGTTTTGTTATCAAAGTTGCAGTCAACAATACGGGCAATATCCCAACGAGCCTGTTCGTAATGCTTCTGCTTGCGTTTTAAACTGTCATATTGCTTATGAGCTGACATTTCATCAAATTTTTTTCGGTTACTTGTGTCTGTTAAATCTGCCTTTTCTTTCGAGTGAATAAA